>Ga0209700_103609_pt1 | contig 29311 bp, 14 predicted proteins | sample SiratroredBW_FD_187528 | JGI IMG/M metagenome (GOLD analysis project Ga0209700, IMG submission 187528) | Root nodule microbial communities of legume samples collected from California, USA - Siratro red BW (SPAdes) (version 2) | ecosystem: Host-associated > Plants > Roots > Nodule | place: USA...
TTTTCATTATTTTTTTTTTTTTAAATTTCTGGCCTTGTACTTTGGTGCTGTCATTCTGCTTATGGAAGATGAGGGTGTTCATGGTGAAGATCAAAATCGGTGCTTGAGGGGGTTATGAGTGATGGGTGCTTCTTTGATCCCTTGGAGAAGTAGAGGAATAGTTGGGTTTTGTGTGTGAAGAGAAGACACTTAGACACCCCATTGGGAAAATGCCTGGAGGGAGCAGCAAAAGGAGGATACATTTTAGCAAACTGTACAGTTTTTCTTGTTTGAAATCTCCTTTCAGAGATGGTCATTCCCAAATTGGGCAGAAGGGGTATTCCAGGGTTGTGTACTGCAATGATCCGGATAACCCTGAAGCAGTTCAGTTGAGTTATGGAGGAAATTATGTTTCAACAACAAAGTATACAGCTTTTAATTTTATCCCCAAGTCTTTGTTTGAGCAGTTCAGGAGGGTTGCAAATATCTACTTTCTCATTGTTGCGTGTGTTTCATTTAGTCCATTGGCACCTTTTACTGCTCTAAGTATAGTTGCTCCATTGCTGGTTGTGATTGGAGCTACTATGGCCAAGGAAGCTGTGGAAGATTGGAGGAGGAGAAAACAGGTATTGTTTTGTGTTTTTTTCCCTTTTTTCTCTTTCAATTTTTTTATATTGAATACCTTTTTATCATGGCCTATCAAAACACCAAATGGCCCTTCCCCTACTGGTGGTACTTTCTATAAAGGTCCTTGTATATATATATAGTTCAATAAAATTGGATGATACTCAGTTGGAATTTTGCTGCTATGAGTAAGCTTGTCTTTGTTTTTTGATTTTAATAAAAGTTATGAATGAATAGAAAAAGAGAGTAATTTTCCCCTTACTAGTTACTACTGATGATCAAGGACTAGGTTCACAAGGTTCATTATCTTACAATGCTCTAAAATTAGAAAGTTATTATGGTTTTATTGTCATATAAGTATTTTTGAATGCTCTTTTTTTTTCTGGAAAGAGGATGGAAGGGGTATTGCAAAACTCTCCTTTTTCTTTGAACATATCTAGTATAATATAATTCTAGTACATATCAATTTGTTTCTGAAAATTTTCATCTTTCTTAATTCTTAAAAAAGACAATTCTACGAGATGATTCTGTTCCATGCTATTGTTATGTCATGTAATTAAGTGCTGATATATGCCTATTTAACTTGTTTGGCCTTTTTTGGATATTCTTTTCTCTGTTAGTCACTTGCTTAGGATGTACTTGACTCTTATGTTCTGTTGAGTCACCCTTTTGGATTGATTTCTATTAAATCTTTGTGTGTTCTCGAAAGTTTTTCCCCCACATTGATATATCCTACATATCATTCAAGGACTAGAAGTTTTCCTGGCTAAAACTCATGTATTTCTTCAGGATATAGAGGCGAACAACAGAAAGGTTCAGGTATATGGTAGAAATTATACATTTACGGAGACTAGATGGAAGAAACTCCGTGTTGGTGACATCATTAAAGTGTACAAGGATGAATACTTTCCTGCTGATCTTCTTTTGCTTTCATCAAGCTATGGTGATGGGGTTTGTTATGTTGAGACTATGAATCTTGATGGAGAAACTAATCTGAAATTAAAGCATGCTTTGGAGGTGACAAGTCAGCTTCATGATGAAAAATCTCTCCAAAAGTTTAGGGCTATGGTTAAATGTGAGGATCCTAATGAAAATCTGTACTCATTTATTGGAACTTTACAATATGATGGTAAAGAATATCCTCTTTCCTTGCAGCAGATCCTGTTAAGAGATTCTAAGTTGAAAAATACTGATTTTATCTATGGCATTGTTATCTTTACTGGCCATGATACGAAAGTTATGCAGAATTCCACTGATCCTCCGTCCAAGAGAAGCAAAATTGAGAGAAAAATGGATAAGATAATCTACATCCTCTTCAGTACCTTGGTTTTGATATCCTTTATTGGTTCTGTCTTTTTTGGTATTGAGACCAAAAGGGATATTAGTGGTGGAAGGTATAGAAGATGGTATCTTCGTCCAGACAATGCAACGGTGTTCTATGATCCCAGAAGGGCAACACTTGCTGCTGTTCTTCATTTTTTGACTGCCATTATGTTGTATGGTTATCTAATTCCGATATCACTTTACGTGTCCATAGAATTTGTGAAAGTTCTGCAGAGCATTTTCATCAACCAAGACCAAGAAATGTATTATGAAGTATCAGATAGGCCAGCTCATGCACGCACGTCTAATTTGAATGAGGAACTTGGCCAGGTTCATACAATATTGAGTGACAAAACTGGTACTTTGACATGTAACTCAATGGAGTTCGTCAAATGTTCAATAGGGGGCATTCCATATGGTCGCGGTATGACAGAAGTAGAGAAGGCACTTGCTAGGAGAGGAAAAGGTGGGGAATCTGATATTGATGGTGGATCCTCTGATTTCTTGGGCCAGAATAATGAGGCAAGTGACTCTCTGCATCCAATTAAGGGCTTTAATTTTAGAGATGAGCGCATAGTGAACGGGCGATGGGTTAATGAACCATATCCAGACTTCATACAGAAATTCTTTCGAGTTTTAGCTATTTGTCACACAGCTATTCCAGATGAAGATAAAGAGTCTGGAGAAATTTCCTATGAAGCAGAGTCACCAGATGAAGCAGCTTTTGTCATAGCTGCAAGGGAGCTTGGTTTTGAGTTTTTTGCAAGGACACAAACAAGCATATCGTTGCACGAATTGAATTATGAAAGCGGAAAAAAGGTTGACAGGTTGGCTAGCTCCTTTTACCATGTTTTGTTATAGTTATACATATCTGCCCCATTTTCTAATATGTTCCCCACAATGTTGGTGGCCAAAGTTGTCATCTCAGAGAGTAGTTCAGCTTCTGTTGTCAACAAAGTTTTATCAGGCTTCTCTCTAAAACTAAATTATAATAGGATTTTCAAAGTTTTGGTTTGCCCTTCCTTTTACATCTTCATATATCTATGTAACTAATTTCATTGTATATAAGATCCATAAAAGAAAAAGTTAAATTATGAATTATTTGATTCATATACGGCCAATGTATGGTATATTTTTCTAGTTTGTGTTCTGTCTTTATTTCTGATAAACTCTGTCTTTAAGAAGCTTTGAACAAGTCTTTACATATCATATTATAATTTTGGCGCATTTTTTTTTTAAATTTGAGTTTAATTTACGGTTTATTGGGTTAATTTTTGACTAGTAGAGTGTACCAGCTTCTACATGTCTTAGAGTTCAGCAGTTCCCGCAAAAGAATGTCAGTGATAGTGAGGAATGAGGAAAATCAATTATTGCTCCTATGCAAGGGTGCAGACAGGTTTCAATTAATATCCCAATGCTTTTTGAATAATGGAGTTGATAGTAGTATGTAGTAACGTCAAATTGTGTATTTTCCCCTGCATATTCTCAGTGTAATGTTTGAAAGGCTCTCACAACATGGAAGACAGTTTGAGGTTGAGACCAGGGATCATATCAAAAGATACTCCGAGGCTGGTTTAAGAACCCTTGTAGTCGCATACCGTGAACTTGATGAAGAAGAATATAAGTTATGGGACAAGGAGTTTTCAAAGGTAAAATCTTCTGTAACAGAAGACCGAGATGCTCTGGTGGATGCAGCTGCTGACAAGATGGAAAGAGATTTGATACTTCTCGGTGCCACCGCAGTTGAGGATAGACTGCAAAAGGGGGTAAGTATAAACTTTTTAATCTTCCTACTTCTAATTACGTAAGTCTTTGCATTTAGTGTTTTTAGAATTTGGGTTTTCGGGCCTAACTCTATCTCACAAAATCAAATTGTAAAGTGATAATTGTCCAAGTTTTATTTAAGTCATATTTCTAGTTGATTTGAAATTAGAGTCCACTAGGGGTGACTAGTGGCCAGTGAGAATAAAATAGAAGTTTCTGCTGAAAATGAACTTGGCTTCAGACATAGACAAATGAAACAGGGAAAAAATGACAGTAAAAAATGAGTTATTAACACCTTAGTTCTTGATTAGTTAATAAAGCTTATTCAACATGGAAATACAGGTTCCTGAGTGTATTGAAAAGCTTGCACGGGCAAAAATCAAGTTATGGGTATTGACTGGAGACAAGATGGAAACTGCAGTCAACATAGGGTACATTAGCAAGGCTTGTTCTAGATTCTTTTTATGAGAAAGTTGTATAGAATTGAAGTTATTTTCCCCCTTTTCTTTGTACAGATATGCTTGTAGTTTACTTAGACAAGACATGAAACAGATAGTGATCACTCTTGATTCCTCAGATATCCTATACTTGGAAAAACAAGGGGACAAGCAGGCTCTAGCAAAGGTACACTTAGAAATTTTGTGGAAATGAGTTTTCTCTCACTATTGTAGATCTTTGATGCAAAAATTTCTTAGGCTTCTCTTGAAAGCATTAAGAAGCAAATTGGAGAAGGAATCGCACAAATTAACTCTGCGAAAGAGAGTTCTAATGCAAATAAAGGAAGTTCTTCTGGGTTTGGCTTGATAATTGATGGGAAGTCCTTGGATTATTCTCTTAACAAGAATTTGGAAAGGTCCTTCTTTGAGCTTGCCATTAATTGTGCTTCTGTGATATGTTGCCGCTCTTCACCCAAACAAAAGGCTCGTGTGAGTACTATGGGTGTGCAATTTGAATTTCTGTCATATAAATAATATTATTTTGTTGAGTAGTTGTGTATAATCATAGCTTGGGTTGTTAAAATATTATAATCATGTCGGCCAAAAAATATGCAGGTCACAAGGTTGGTAAAATTGGGAACTGGGAAGACAACACTATCTATTGGTGATGGGGCAAATGATGTTGGCATGCTTCAGGAGGCTGATATTGGAGTTGGTATTAGTGGTGCTGAAGGGATGCAGGTCTAAAGTTACATTTGATTATTCCTATCTGGGCTGCTCTTTTACCTGTCCTCAAGAAAGATTTATATTCTCCGAAACCATAATAAATGAAGAAACTTAAGAGTTTCTAATATAACTTAGGAAGTGTTGAAGAGCTTGTAGGGACTTTATTTGAGCTTATGATAATAATTGATGATTCTTATACACTCTTTAGCTTATTTCAATGAGCTTCATAGTGAAGTTTATCAAAATAAGTTAGCCTATTCCAATTACTTCTATGTTCAAATTTTTGGCAAGGGGTCGTCTGTGAGATTAGAACTTATTGCATATGTGCTTAATTAAGATTTCTTTACCTGAATGTGCCCTTAATCTAACCAGGTCTATATGTTCTTAGCTCTTTTGTGGTATTTAACATGTGGTCTTAATATGTCATTGCATTTGGATTATTTTAAAATATGGAGAAATTCACTTGAGCATAATCAACCAAGTTGTCAGACCAATATGCTTGCAAAGTTATTATGTACAGAATAGAGTTGCTAGAAATGACTATGCCAATCTATATTTTTCTTCTTTTCTTAGATTGCACCTTAATGTGTATGAGATATTAAAGCCATTAGTTGTTTCCATCAGGCTGATTTCTGTTAGGATAAACATCTATCTTTAAGAAACTGTTTTAGGTGCCAAACCCCATGAATATGTTTAATGGCAATCAAACTGCCATGTAGATAGTGCCTAAACTCAGAAAATTCAGCATTGTAAAGAAAGTTGATTTTAATTTTCTATATCGGATTGGGTGATTGATGGAGTGATCTCATTACTCATCTTTTCGGTTGAACACTTTTTATGAACTCTGAAACAAGTTGGGTGTCATTGACATTTGACATCTATTCATTACCTTGAGGATTAATGCTGGGAAATATTCTTTAACAGGATAGCAATGCTATATATGAATAAAAATAGTCTAATCAGTTCCCTTGCCCATTACTTTCCATACAGTGCCTTCCCTTTCCTTTTTTCACACCTAAAATAAAATCCCAAAGTAGTTTAATAACCTGAAAGTTTAGAATTCTGAGTGGAATTATTTGTTTAATGTATAAAGCTTTTGTACTTAGTTTTTAACATAATTGTGTTCCCTATTAGCATTGATGATTATCTACTACATTTTTCTAGTACCTTTCCTCTGTTTTTAACCATCACCAAATAACAAGTAATAGGTATGTAAAAACATTTGATTTAGTAACAACTACTCCACACCAGCAGTTCTAAACACATAATTAACATTTCTGAATGCACATGCCTATTTTTGTATGATATGCCTATTTTTGTATGATAAGCTAATGATGAATTGAGTTTGAATGACGGGTCCTAGTTTCTGATATTTGTTAATAAATGTTGTCTACAGGCTGTAATGGCGAGTGATTTTGCAATAGCTCAATTCCGGTTTCTGGAGCGTTTGTTGTTGGTACATGGCCATTGGTGTTATCGGCGTATATCAATGATGGTAAGACTATTCATCCATCTATATCTGTCAGTCTTAAAGATTTAGTGTTCATCTACTCAGTGCTTTCACATTCCAACTTTAGTTTCCTCAATGTTCTGAACTAACAGAAAAGAGAAAATAACAGAATTCAAGAAGTAACCCAAAAGAGAGCAAACAGGACTTTATTTGATTATCTGAAAACTGATTTTATAAGAAGTTTTAGTTGATACTTACATAGAAGTCTGTTAACATAAGAAAGTGACAGCTGTATAAATCTTATTAATTATTTGCCCTTTTTTCTCAATTTTGTTACGCTCTCCATTAGTGATTGGTTTAGTCCAGATGAAAAAGATCTTATAATTTTCTGTTGGCTATGTGAGAGTATTACATTTGTTCGGCAAAGCATCCATATCATACTTGTTTGGATAAAATAGGCAACTTTGTCCACAAAAAAATTGCTGCTGATAACTTGTTGAATTTTTTTATGCAGATATGCTATTTTTTCTATAAAAACATTGCATTTGGATTTACCCTTTTTTGGTTTGAGGCATATGCTTCTTTCTCTGGTCAAGCTGCATACAATGATTGGTACATGACATTTTACAATGTCTTCTTCACTTCACTTCCAGTAATCGCTCTAGGTGTTTTTGATCAGGATGTTTCTGCCAAACTTTGCCTAAAGGTACTATGTTGTCATTTTTATAAATTGCTTCTGTATGTATTAAAGAATATTTAAGAACCAGCAGATAGTCATATACTATTCTTGTTCTAAGAAGACGAGTACTGTATGCACTATTTTCTCTATAGGACATTTAGGATGAAATCTAGCTAACACCTTACTCAGTAAAATTCTTATGATATTGTATTGCTGACATGTCTATTGATTTCTTCTGTGGCTCTTGATTTTAAATGATGATTAGTTGAAAGCCAAGATTCTGTGCTAATCAATAATCATATTGTCTGTTTTACAGTATCCCGTTCTATATCTAGAGGGAGTAGAAGACACCCTCTTCAGCTGGCCCCGGATTCTTGGATGGATGTTGAATGGAGTCCTTAGTTCTTTAGTGATCTTCTTCTTAACCACTAATTCTGTGTTGAATCAAGCCTTCAGAAGAGATGGTAAGGTGGTTGATTTTGAAATACTTGGGGTCACAATGTATACATGTGTGGTGTGGACTGTGAATTGCCAAATGGCACTATCCATCAATTACTTTACTTGGATACAACATTTTTTTATATGGGGCAGCATTGCCTTCTGGTATGTATTTGTGTTGGTCTATGGTTACCTCTCTCCAGCAATATCCACAACAGCTTACAGGGTTTTTGTGGAAGCATGTGCTCCCAGTGGTCTCTATTGGCTAGTAACCCTTTTGGTTGTTGTGTGTGTGCTGCTACCCTATTTCTCCTATAGGTCTTTCCAAAGTCGGTTTCTGCCAATGTACCATGATATTATACAGAGAGAACAAGTAGAAGGGATTGAAATTGGCTTTTCTGATGATGAGTTACCTAAACAGGTTCAGGGAAAACTAATACACCTGAGAGAGAGATTGAAGCAAAGGGAGTTGTGAAATGTGAATACTTCTAAACTTACATTCTTAGACCTTGGAATTGTATTTGATTTCTTGCTGAGTTGGGAAGTTGCATTGAAGTAGTGTGCATTACAAATAGCTTATAATTTTTTATTATTTTTCTTTTCCCACTTGGGTTCCATTTGTTTATAAAATTAGGAGAGGAAAATTTGTGTAGCAGTTACCTGATGTAGATTAGCTATGTAAAGCTTGAGTATTTGTTGTACCGAAAACTGGTCCCTGTATTTGTTAATGGAAGAAGCAATAGATATTTTACAATCTATTTTATATATAAAATGATCTTTATTATCTTATAGAAGTTCCAAAAACAACTAGAAACATGACATACCTGTGTATGTCAGTGAGGTTCATGATATTAATGTCAACTAAAAAGTCTATAATAATAGTTCATGATATTATGACCTTTTTTTTACATGTTCCAAGATAAAGAGGGTTTGGTGAGTTTGATTTTCAAACTGGTGTATAGTAAATACATGTTGGAGGAAAGAAAGTTTATTTTCTGATGGAAATGAAGCCATGTCAAAATTTGGTTGGATGAGATAGTTATAGTAGAATGTTTTTCTATAAGAAAATAATTATTATCAAGGCATCGGGGTTGATAATGAAGAAAGAAGGAAATCTAAGAAGTATGAATAAAAAATAGACTAATTTAATGAACATTTAACTAAACTTTATCAGTTTCAAAATTATCCGATAGTTACTAGTGTTTATTATATTGTTCAATGGCATGGGATGATTGTTTATAAAGTATTAGAAGGTATCAAACCATCTACATCAGCGTAATTTTCCTCGTCTATTATTAGAGAGTGCATTTGGTTTTACTTTTGGTTTTGACGTTTTGAATTTTGACAAACACTGTTTTGTGTGTTTGCGTGTCTTCTTCAAAAGTTTTGGTGAGTTTTACAGAAACTATGGTTGACAATTATTTTCTATATAAATAAGATTTTGTATGAATTATTCTAATTAACATAAAGTTGAGAGTTAACTAATGAAAAACTCCGAGTTGTAATATTTGTTATAGTGAACTTTTATTTATGAGTATAGATTGAAGTTAGTTAATATTTCAATTATAAGTTTCTTGTATACTTTCTGTTATTATGTCTTGTTTAACCTTTTAATGTTGTTGTCGATTTTTCATTATCGTCTTGTACTTGTTTGTGTTGGTAGATGTCTAGTGGGTTTGTGATTAGCGCGATGAACATGAAGCGAGAAAACTTAATCATGACTTTCACAAAGTATGAGATTGAGAAATTTATTAGCTTGAATGATTTTGGGTTGTGATAGTTGAATATGTGTGCTCTTTTGGTTCAATCAGGCCTCCTTAAAGCTTTGAAAAGTGAATTAAACTTGATGTAACCATAACTATGAAGGGTATAAAAGCGTCAGAGAAGCTCATAACGTGTTGCTTTGAGTCTTTTGAGATGAAGTGTTAAGGCAGATATTAAAGGAGAAGACTATAACAAGGTTGCGAATGAAGCTTGAAAGCTTGTATAAGTGAATTGTCTATGTTTGAAGTAAGTGTTTATTCATAAAAGATGAGTAGTGAAAAGATATTTATGGAACAAATGGATGAATTCAATAACAAATCTTGAAATTATTGACATTAAATTGATGATGAAGATCAAACAGTGTTGTTATTGTTTTTTTGCCAAATATTTATGCATGATTATTTTAAAGACACTTTGTTATATAGAATTGAGACTTCCTATTTTGAGGAGGTTTATAATACTCTAACTTTCAAGAATTTTGATATGAACGTAAAGACACGAGGATATGTGACTATTATTGTTCTCTACTTGATATTTTATTCTTCAAATTTTTTCTCCGAAAAATCATCTATACCACTTATATAAATGGATTGCTTAATGATCTAAGATGACATGTAATTAATCAACTTATTCTTAATTTATATGGTAGACTAAAATAATTCTTAAAAATTACTTTTGTAAGATAGTGATTAATATACATTCGTAATGTCTTTATATTAACTTATCATCATGACTTTATTAATTAAGACTAGAAAGAACATATATAGTTATTAACTAATACCACTTCACCATCATTGTCGTCATTATTATTATTATTATTATTATTATTATTATTATTATTTGTGACACTTAGTGACCGAATTTATAAGTAAATTTTTAAGTACTAATTTTAGTTATTAATTCAATCATAGTTAGTTATCAAATTTTTTAATTATTAATTTTAGTCACTAATAATAATCAAAATTTTTAATCACTGGTAATAATCAAATTGTTTCGATTACTAATTTTAACCACTATTAAATAGTTTTTTAATAATTTTTAACATTAATGAATTTGATTCTTATAACAAGTGACATTGTTAAATGTCTCACTTATATTATTTATTGGTATATGAGAATAAGTAATAGAGGTAAACTTAGATATAGACTAAAATCTATTTCAATGACAAGTTAGAATTTATTAATAAAGTAAACTATTTTTTTTAACAATCTGAATGAAAACCTATAATTGCTTCCAAATTAACTCCCTTATTCTATGTCATTTCACTTTTTTCTGTATGGGATATGTGACTATTATTGTCTTCCACTTGATATTTTATTCTTTTACTTTTTTTTTATAACTTCTTCCTAAAATATAAATATAAATATTAAATATTAAATATTTTATTAATTAGATGAAAGCTTTAATATGTTTAGTATTCTCATCAACAGAACACCATGATTAATATACCTTATTTCTAAAAATATATACTATATAAAAGAAAAAATTATTCATTTAAATTAGATGATTTCTTACGTATCTTGCTATCATATTGTATTCTATCCTTATTTACAAATTTACTATACATTACAAATAATAAATAAATAATATTTTTTTAAATATGAAAATTCACAAATAAACAATAAATATTATAAAAATTAATAATATACATTGAAAAACAAATAGTGGATCATTGAAAAAAAAAAAAAGATAATGGTTAAACAATTCTAATAAATTCAAACAAGCAAAACCTTATATACAAAATATATTAATCACACCAAACATCGAAACAAACACTACGACATTCATTAAATAATTGGAAAATTACAATAACCTTACGAAACAATGTAAAAGCAACTAAAGTTTACCAACCCACAATGACTTAAATAGCAGCCAACGACGACCACCACCATATTTTTTTAAAATCGCATATCAGTAATCCAATTCTGAATGCCAAATTGGTGTTAGGTCTCACTCTCCGTTAGTCAATGGAGCAATATAAAAAGAAAAGACTATACCACTATTTTTAAATAAAAACGGAACCAACTTGAGACCTTCCAAAATAATAAGATTAAATTAAAAAAATTAAACATCTATTCATGGATTACAGTTGTTAACATCTTTTTTATCAGACACACTTAACAATTGTTGCTTTATTGTATCCTCAAACTTCTCTGTCTCCTAAACTTCCATTCACCGTTGACTTCGTTTCCAACTCCTACCATGGCAGCAGAACTTGTTGGTGGTTCTCTTCTTTCCGCTTTTCTTCAGGTTGCTTTCGACAGGCTCACTTCTCCTCAACTTCTTCACTTCTTTCGTGGGAGAAAACTTGATGAGAAGCTGCTCGCCAATTTGAACATCATGCTGCACTCCATCAATGCTCTTGCTGATGATGCAGAACTAAAGCAGTTCAGAGATCCACACGTCAAAGCTTGGCTTTTTGCTGTCAAAGAGGCTGTCTTTGATGCTGAGGATCTATTGGGTGAAATAGACTACGAACTCACCAGATGCCAAGTGGAAGCTCAATCTCAACCGCAAACCATCACTTACAAGGTATCAAACTTCTTCAATGCTACTTTCAGTTCATTTAACAAGAAAATTGAATCGGAGTTGAAAGAAGTCCTAGACAAACTAGAATATCTTGCAAGGCAAAAGGGTGCTCTGGGTTTGAAAGAGTCTACTTATTCTAGTGTAGGATCTGGTAGTAAGGTGTCACAGAAATTGCCATCAACTTCTTTGGTGGCTGAAAGTGTTATTTATGGCAGAGATGCTGACAAAGAAATGATCATTAATTGGCTCACATCTGAAACCAACATTCCAAGCCAACTATCAATGCTTTCTATTGTAGGTATGGGTGGATTAGGTAAGACCACACTGGCCCAGCATGTATACAATGACCCAAAGATAGATGATGCCAAATTTGATACCAAAGCTTGGGTCTGTGTTTCAGATCATTTTACTGTTTTGACAGTGACAAAAGCAATTCTCGAGGCAATCACTGCTAAAATAGATGATTGTGAAAACCTAGAAATAGTTTACAACAAGTTAAAAGAAAAATTGTCAGGAAAGAAATTTCTTCTTGTACTAGATGATGTTTGGAACCAAAGACGAGATAAATGGGAAGCTGTGCAAACTCCTCTTAGCTATGGGGGCTCCGGGAAGTAGAATTCTTTTGACAACACGTGATGAAAAAGTTGCTTCTGTCATGCAATCTAAAGTGCATCGCCTAAAGCAATTGCAAGAGGATGAATGTTGGAAAGTTTTTGAAAAGCACGCATCGAAAGATGATAATATTGAATTGAAGGATGAGCTAAAGGAGATTGGTAGAAGGATAGTTGAGAAGTGCAAGGGATTACCTCTAGCTTTGAAAGCGATTGGATGCCTGTTACGCACAAAGTCATCTATTTCAGATTGGGAGAGCATATTGGAAAGCGACATATGGGACATACCAAAAGAAGACAGTGAAATTATCCCTGCACTATTTCTGAGCTATCACTACCTTCCTTCTCATCTTAAAAGGTGCTTTGCTTATTGTGCCTTATTCCCCAAAAATTACGTGTTTGTGAAGGAGGAGTTAATTTTATTGTGGATGGCTGAAAATTTTCTACAATGGCCACAACAAATTAGACATCCAGAAGAAGTTGGAGAACACTACTTTAATGATCTATTGTCAAGATCTTTCTTTCAACAATCAAACACCGAAAGGTTTGAATCAAACGTCAAGAGGCATTTCGTGATGCATGACCTTCTGAATGATTTGGCAAAATATGTTTGTGGGGATTTCTGTTTCAGGTTGAAATTTGATAAAGGCCAATGTATACCGAAAACAACGCGTCATTTTTCATTTGCAGGCGATGAGATCAAAGGTTTTGATGGTTTTGGGAGTTTAACAGATGCTAAAAGACTTCGTTCATTTCTTCCGATTACAGAAATTGGGAGAATTTACTTTGGTAGATATCGTTGGCAATTCAAGATTTCAATACGTGAATTGTTCTCCAAGTTTAAGTTTTTACGCGTCTTATCTTTCTATCATTGTTGGGAGCTTGAAGAGGTCCCAGATTTTGTAGGTGATTTTAAACATCTCCTTTCGTTAGATCTTTCGAAAACTAAGATAAAAAAACTACCTGACTCAATATGTTTGTTGTATAACTTGTTAATATTGAAGTTGAACTATTGTGTAGAGTTGGAGGAGTTGCCCTCAAATTTGCATAAACTCACCAAATTGCGTTGCCTGGAATTTGAAGGTACAAAAATGAGAAAGATGCCAATACATTTTGGAGAATTGAAAAATATTCAAGTACTGACTACATTTTTCGTAGATAAAAATAGTGAACTCAGTACTAAGCAGTTGGGAGGACTAAATCTTCATGGAAGACTAGCAATTAATGGGGTGCAAAATATTGTGAATCCTTCGAATGCATTAGAAGTAAATTTGAAAAATAAACGCCTTGTGGAGCTAGAGTTATACTGGAAGGTAGACCACATCCCAGATGATCCAAGAAAAGAAAAGAAAGTACTTGAGAATCTACATCCTTCCGCACACTTGGAACATTTAACAATTGGGAGCTATTGTGGTACACAATTCCCAAGTTGGATATTCGATAATTCATTATCAAATTTGGTATTTTTACGGTTGGAGGATTGTAAATATTGTCTGTGTTTGCCTTCCTTTGGAGTTTTGTCATCTCTGAAGACCCTTGAAATTACGGGGTTTGATGGAATAGTGAGCATTGGTGCTGAATTTTGTGGGAGTAGCTCTTCTTCATTTCTGTCCTTAGAAAGATTGGAATTCGAGAACATGAAGGAATGGGAAGAATGGGAATGTAAAACTACTTCTTTTCCACGTCTTCAACATCTTTCTATATATGAATGTCCCAAGCTGAAAGGTCTCTCCATTCCTAAGCAAATCATGCTTCCGTCACTTACCGAGCTGCATATAGTTGAGTGTCCAAGAGTGGAGATGTTTCCAGACGGAGGTTTGCCATCAAATGTTAAACATGTGTCTCTTTCAAGTTTAAAACTAATCGCCTCCCTGAGAGAGACTGACACATGTCTTGAAAGTTTGTCTATCAGAAAGGTGGATGTGGAGTGTTTTCCCGATGAAATCTGAAAAAGATGGAGTACAAGGGTCTTTGCCACCTCTGCTCTCTCATGCTTATTGGCTGCCCCAACCTCCAATCCTTACCAGAGGAGGGTCTCCTCAAATCCATCTCTTCTCTTATAATTTGGGGCTGTCCATTGCTCAAACAACGTTGTGAGAATCCAGAAGGCGAAGACTGGGAAAAGATTGCTCATATTCAATACCGAAATTTTGGGTAATAAGATGAATCAAAATTGGATGTGGAGCAATTTCCATTTGTCTGCCTCTTCTAAAGGTGCTCATTCATTTTCAATTACAATTTTCTCAACTTCCAAATTTTTCACTCTGACCAAACAACACACTCTAATCTTTTCTTTTCTTTTCTAAGCAACAATAAATATATAAATAGAGATAATAAAATTACTCCAATCTATTTACACAAAATATTATTGTTTGTATTTAATATTCTATAACATTTTTATTTTATGTATAGTATATGAATAAAATAAAATGACGAGCTTTTTTTATATTTCTTATATTTTCAAAATTCTAACAAATCCGCAATAATATAGTTCCTTTTCCAAATCAAACATTTTTCTACAACTTTCCTTTTCCTATTGTTATCTATATTGCTTTTGAACAAAACTAGTAATAATGTTTTAGCATTGCAAATATCACCATGGATTTGTTGATTACAAAATTGCAAAGAAATCACATTACTGATTTTTATTATTTTGTTGTTGCTGCTAATTTTCACGTAGGATAAGTTTGATTTAAATAGTCAGGTAACAAAAATGATAACTTTAAATCTTTTGTTTAGAGCTAAAAACACAAATGAAAAATAGTAATGTATAGAAGAGTTATATTGATTTTATATTTTTTATTGATTTGATTGTGAATCACATTATCTTTTTCACAGTATTCCAATCTGAGAGTGGTTCGGCTGGCAAAGGATTTGTGAGTCCTACAATCAGAGTTGTGAAATGTAAATACTTTTAAACTTGTTTTTTTAGAACTTGAAGTTGTATTTTTCTTCATGCTGTGTGGGGGAATGGCATTGAAGCAGTGAGCATTCCAAATAGTTTTTACTTCTGACATTACAATTCCAAATCACAACATATGTCAAAACCAACACCAAGCAGAAAATTAGAATCGAGAGACTTGTTATATGAATGTCATGATATATATAGTTAGATGTCTCATAATACATTTAGATATATTTTAAAACACAAGTTGAAACAATTTTATTAATATTTTGTAATGTCTTTGGAAGAACAGGTGTTATGAAATTCAATCATAACTAACTGTGTTGTCATTTAATTGTGTTTTTTTATATATTTTGTTCTTACTGTTAAAAAATGTGGTCACATTTTGTTATTTTAATTGTTTTAAAAAAATATTATGAATATAACATTATATGATAATTTCTTCCATTTATATGATATTAACGATAGTACATTACTTAAGTTCTAAATCCACTTATGCATTTCTTTTATTTATCCTATACTTGGTACAAATGACAAGCATTATTGTTAAATCCATGCAATTATATATATATATATATATATATATATATATATATATATATATATATATATATATATATATATATATATATATATATATAATATCAGTATAAATTACCCGCTAACCAACCTATTTTAAGTATACATTTATTTTATTAAATTTTCCTAACTTCAACAAAAGTGAGAACATAATTATGTCATCACAAAAAGGAAAACATCATTATTAACGACAACTTCATCCATTTTTTTTATCTTCACAAAATTATGAACATTAAAGATTATTTTCCTTTATCTTATAATAATTTTATATTTTTCATCACTAGCTTCACTAGTGAAAAAAAAAAATTTACACTTCACCACTTTTTCAAGGTCATTTTATATGTAAATAGAACATAAAACCTACACATCTAACTAGCCTTAACAAAACATAAAGCATTACATAAAACAGTGAAAATCTACAAAACAGAATCACATTATAGTTAAGAGCACACCAAAATTAAAATGGAGAAGAAGCTACCTTACCCACTTAGAAAGGAAAACATTTTCAATGAAAACTATGTTCACACCTAAAATTCACTGTCAATTGCTATGTCGTCGAATTACTGTGCACATAATCTTGAAGTTGTTGACATTAATTTAACATAAGAGATTATTTAACTACTTTTAAATTATAAATGAATTTAGAACGTCAAGATAATGAGATTAAATAAAAAAAGACAAATAAAAGAAGAAAAAGACTATCAACCCCCAACATTAATTACCGTCTTTCACCAAATGACATGATCAACTTGAGAAAATAAGAACAAATAAAAGAAGAAAAAGACTATTAACCCCAACATTTTAAGTACCATCTTTCACTAAATGACAAGATCTCAAACCATGTCCATGAAATAGTATTAGTTAATAGACATAACCAGTATTAGTTAACATCTGTTCTTGTTTTTAGACATAACTGTATTACCTAACCTTTTTGGCATTGATGTTTCTGTTCTGCATCTTAGTTGTATCTTTTTCTTCATGTCCGTACAAGTCAGTGGATGTATCATAAACTAATATTTAATTAGTTTCAAATGACTAACTATATATAAATATAATCCCACTGTTAAGTATTGAAACCTTTGCAACACTTATACCAAATCAAGTCCCGTAGGAATCTAACCAAATTGACCACTTGCTCACTCTTAACTGTGCACACATCTATAAGTGTGTGATTAAATCTTTGTTTTTCAGAATTCAGCTTTTTCCTTTTAGATATAGAATAAATTTGGTTCTCTTTATTTTCAATAGGTGACATGCAGAAAATATCAAATGGCACTGTTGGTGAGCTTTATAGCTTTGTTTCTGTCAAGGATTCTTCTGAAGCCTTTTAGATTTCAATTCATTGTTGCTCGGTACGAAAATTTTAGGTACCCTTCATGTATTGATTTGTAATTTTTTATTTGTAATTCAAGTGTTACCAAGTTTGGAATGTGCTTGTGCAAGTTTCTTGCAATGATTGGTACACGTCATTTCCAATGATCAAGTACATCAGTCACTGAGCATAGTTAATTGAAGCTGTAGCTAGTCCAACCCGATTGCAGAATGTCCTTAAATCAATATGCCTTAACAATAATTTATCTTAAATTTGTTTATTTTAATCAAAGAAATTGAAGAACACCTCAAGCTTGTAGATATCAGTTCCTTCCTCATACAGAGGATCAAGAGCAAAGTTGCGCCAAGATTGTTGGAGAAAGTGCAACATTAATTGAATCTATGTGGGGGGTTCTGAGAGTTCTGCAAGTGGTTTGAGACAGAATGGTTGTGTTCTGAGAAAGACTCGGCATTGATTGGATCCAGATTTCACAATACACACATTCAAACATTTAACTGTTCAAAATTTCTTTCCTTCAGGTTGGATTAGATGCCTGGCCTCTCGTCATGATTTTTGTAGTGTTGTTTTAACAATCTGCCTGACAGGTATCTAAGAAACGATTTTTCAATCTTAAGCAAATTTGTATAGCGTAAACCTCATTTAGTATCCATTCTCAAACAATTCTGATTCTTCCGAAAATAATCTCTCTTCCCATTCAAAAATAATAATTAGTTATATTTTACTATTTCATTACCTCTCCTCTACAGTCTCGAGATTCTCCTGCGATCTGTACTAAAAGTATAAAGACTCTGAACAGCAACAAACTTACAAAAATGCAAAGTTTCTTGTTGACCAAGTATTGTCTTGTATAGTTGGAGATAAAAAGTTATTATGGGGAGCCAATCAGCGAGTTCAGTACCAAACAGCTAGGAAGACTCAATCTTCACAGACACCTATCGATTAAGCAGCTGCGGAAATATGCATTAGCAATGAAATTTAAAATTAAAACACACCTTGTGACACTAAAGTTAAAATGGAATAAGAACCACATCCCTTGATGATCCAAGGAAAGAAAAGGGGAGAATCTACAACCTTCCAAAAACCTGGAGCTTCTGTCAATACGTAACTATGGTGGTACACAATTCCCAAGTTGGATATCTGATAATTGGTATTCAAATTTGGTGTTCTCGAGGTTGCAGGACTGTAAATATTGCCTATGTCACAAGGGCCCCATTTCAGGTAGTATTACCTTTTTGGATGGAATTAAAAAACTAATATGTTGAGATATTGAGATATATTAAAGAGACTAATCACTTTTAATACATTTTTTTCCTAAGTACGAATTTGAGATCGAATTTTTGACCACATATTTAAGGTAGAAAGATATATGCCAAATACGTCAGACTTTGTAGTTCCGTTCACTGGACCCTCTTGCACACCCTTTAAGTTACTTTTTCTTTTTCTGCTGTAGTATTTTTTTGAAAAACTGCATGTGACTAAGTCATGTGTAATGCCCTCTTGTTTTGGAAATAATCGATTAGATCTTTTGTGCTAAGTCAGGCAAAATATGCCCCAAAGACCTACCCTTGTCTTACTCAAAGCTAGTCATTCAAACCTTCACCAGATACAGTTGTGAATGTCAGTCGAAGACTCAACAGGTATTGGTTGACTTGTTCCATACGAGTCCAGTAAACGCATCTTTCGTAAAATAGCCAATTAGTTATTACTTCTGTATAGAAATCCTATACTTACTGAGCCCTTGTCATAACCTACAATTGAAATTACTCATTTCCATTCATCCACTTCCCTTTCCTTTTCCTAGCATGGCAGCAGCATGCGTTGGTGGTGCACTTCTTTCGGCTTTTCTTCAGGTTGCATTCGACAGGCTAGCTTCTCCTCAAGTTATAGACTTCTTTCGTGGAAGAAAACTTGATCAGAAGCTACTCGGCAATTTGAACATCATGCTGCACTCCATCAATGCTCTCGCTGATGATGCAGAACTAAAGCAGTTCAGAGATCCACACGTCAAAGCTTGGCTTTTTGCTGTCAAAGAAGCAGTCTTTGATGCAGAGGATCTATTGGATGAAATAGACTATGAACTCACCAGACGCCGAGTGCAAGCTCAACCTCAAACCATCACTTACAAGGTATCAAACTTCTTCAATACTACTTTCAGTTCATTTAACAAGAAAATTGAATCAGGCTTGAAAGAAGTCCTAGACAAACTAGAATATCTTGCAAGGCAAAAGGGTGCTCTGGGTTTGAAAGAGCCTACTTATTCTAGTGGTGAATCTGGTAGTAATGTGTCACAAAAATTGCCATCAACTTCTTTGGTGGCTGAAAGTGTTATATATGGCAGAGATGCTGACAAAGATATGATCATTAATTGGCTCACATTGGAAACCCACATTCAAAAGCAGCCATCAATACTTTCTATTGTGGGTATGGGTGGGTTAGGTAAGACCACACTCGCCCAACATGTATACAATGACCCAAAGATGGACGATGCTAAATTTGATACCAAAGCTTGGGTCTGTGTTTCAAATTATTTTGATGTTTTGATCGTGTCAAAAACAATTCTGGAGGCAATCACTGATAAAAAAGATGACAGTGGAAACCTAGAAATGGTTCACAAAAGGCTGAAAGAAAGATTGTCAGGAAAAAAAATTCTTCTTGTACTGGATGATGTTTGGAACCAAAGCCGAGACGAATGGGAAGCTGTGCAAACTCCTCTTAGCTATGGGGCTCCGGGAAGTAGAATTCTTGTCACAACACGTAATGAGAAAGTTGCTTCTAACATGCAGTCTAAAGTGCATCGCCTAAAGCAATTGCAAGAAGATGAATGCTGGAAAGTTTTTGAAAAACACGCATCAAAAGATGATAATCTTGAACTGAAGGATGAGCTAAAGGAAATTGGTAGAAGAATAGTTGAGAAGTGCAAGGGATTACCTCTAGCTTTGAAAACAATTGGATGCATGTTACGCACAAAGTCATCCATTTCAGATTGGGAGAGCATATTGGAAAGCAACACATGGGACTTACCAGAAGAAGATAGTGAAATTATCCCTGCACTATTTCTGAGCTATCACGACCTTCCTTCTTATCTTAAAAGGTGCTTTGCTTATTGTGCCTTATTCCCTAAAGATTACGAGTTTGTGAAAGAGGAGTTAATTTTGTTGTGGATGGCCGAAAATTTTCTACAGTGCCCGCAACAAATTAGACATCCAGAAGAAGTTGGTGAACACTACTTCAATGATTTCCTGTCAAGGTCTTTCTTTCAACAATCAAGCAGATTTCAATCATGTTTTGTCATGCATGACCTTCTCAACGATTTGGCAAAATATGTTTGTGGAGATATATGCTTCAACTTAGAAGCTGATAAAGCACGATGTATACCAAAAATGACTCGTCATTTTTCGTTTGCAATCAAAGAAGTTAAATATTTTGACAGTTTACATAATGGGAAAAGGTTGCGCACATTTATCCCACTTCCTACATTTGGGAGTATGTCCTTTGTAAACGATCCTTGGCAGTGCAAGCTTTCACTTCATGAGTTGTTCTCCATGTTTAAGTTCATACACATCTTATCTTTGCTATGTTGTTCTGGTCTCCGAGAGGTGCCTGACTCCTTAGGTGATCTTAAACATCTACGTTCTTTAGACCTATCCTGTACTGACATAAGAAAACTGCCCGATTCAACTTGTTTGCTCTATAACTTGCAAATACTGAAGCTGAACTATTGTCACTTTTTGAAGGAGTTGCCTTCAAATTTGTATAAACTCAACAATTTGCGTTGCCTTGAATTTATAGCTACTTCAGTGAGAAAGGTGCCAATGCATATGGGGAAGTTGAAGAATCTCCAAGTACTGAGTTCCTTTTATGTAGGAAAAAGTAGTGAATTCGGTATTCAACAGCTCGTAGGGCACAATCTTCATGGACGTCTATCAATTGGTGATATGCAGAATATTGTGGACCCCTCAGATGCTTTGCAAGTAGACTTGAAAAACAAAAAACATCTTGTAGAGCTAGAGTTAGAATGGAATTCGAACCATATCACTGACAATCCAAGGAGAGAAAAGCAAGTACTCGAGTATCTACAACCTTCCAAACACTTGAAGAATTTCTCAATCAGTTACTATGGTGGTACACAATTTCCAAGTTGGTTATGTGATAATTCATTATCAAATATGGTGTCACTAAGCTTGATAGGCTGTAAGTATTGCCTGCAGTTGCCTCCCCTCGGGCATTTGCCATTCCTCAAGAAGCTGATGATTATAGAGCTTGATGGGATAGTGAGTGTTGGTGCTGAGTTTCATGGAAGTGACTCTTCTTCATTTACATCCTTGGAAACATTGTACTTCTCCAATATGAAGGAATGGGAAGAATGGGAATGTGAAACTGCTTTTCCACTCCTTAAACATCTTTCTATAGTACAGTGCCCCAAGTTGAAAGGGCTGCCAAAGCAACTTCTTCACGTAAAGCAAATAATTATCTGTGAATGTGAAAGGTTCACTATCAACATGGAAAGGACTGGGGGTACCATAACTAATAATTCTCTTGAAGTCTTGCGCATTTATTCTTGTCTGTACATGAATATTCCAATGAGACTTTGCTACAATTTACTTGTAACACTGGAGCTAGATGGAGGCTTTGAATCTCCAATGACCTTTCCTCTAGATTTCTTCCCACAACTCTCTTCACTGAAACTCAGTTGTGGTAATCTGCAAATGATTTCACAGAATCACACTCATAATCATCTCAAGGATCTGGACATTAGCAAGTCTCCTCAATTTGAATCATTTCCCATAGATGGATTATCTGCACCCAGGCTGGTAAGATTTAGTATTAAAGAATTGGTGAATTTGAAATTATTGCCCAAATGCATGGATATCCTCCTTCCATCTCTTACCGACCTACGGATATTGGATTGTCCACAAGTGGAGTTGTTCTCGGATGGAGGTTTGCCATCAAATCTAAATACCATGGATCTCTCAGAGTGCTCCAAATTTATGGCCTCAGTGAAAGTGGCTTTGGGAGCCAACAACTCTCTAGAAGTGTTGTCTGTTGAAAAATTGGATGTAGAGTCTTTTCCTGATGAAGGTTTCTTGCCCTTCTCTCTTACTTCTCTAGAAATCCGGAACTGTTTAGATCTTAAAAAACTTGATTACAAGGGCATCTGCCACCTCTCCTCTCTTAAGGAATTTTTGCTGTTTAACTGCCCCAGCCTCCAATGCTTTCCACAGGAGGGTCTGCCCAAATCCATCTCAAAACTTCAAATTTTTGGTTGTCCATTGCTTGAACAGTGTGGTCAGAAACCAGAAGGCTAAGACTGGGAAAAGATTGCTCATGTTTAAAAAGTAGTGATTGAAGCTATGAGACATGAACTCCAAGTTTGAAATTTGTACCTTTTCAAACACAACCTTGGCTATTACAAATATTTCACTCTGTAGTTAACATTTGCCAAATATCAGCAAAAGCGTTTCAACCAGATGTGTCTTGAAAGCTTGTGTATTGAAAAAGTGAATGTGGAGTGTTTTCCAGAAGAAGGCAGTAAGTGCAAAAGTTTTGGCATTTGGCATCCATTCAGGACAGTACTCTGTAGTTGGGAGTTATGGCAGCATCCTCTTCGTTATTTGTACTGAATATATGATGAATAAAAGCAATATGAAAAAAAAGAGTCTATACAACTATTTTTAAATAAAAACGGAACCAACGTGAGACCTTCCAAAATAATAAGATAAATTAAAAAAAACTATAAGAAAAGAGACAAAAATCACTATTAAACGAAATTGAAAAAATGATAAATAAACAGAAAGACAGATAAACCAAATATTGGCTTAACAAAAGTTACTGCAAATAGTAAACTGACAATTATCTCATGATAGTCAATTAAGTAAATAAAGAAAGTATATTTAAACAAATGTAATATAATTGACTCAGTAGTCTCAGATATCCAATCATGGATTACAGCTGTCAATATCTTTTCTATCAGAAACACTCAACAATTGTTACTTTTTTCATGGAGAACTAAAGAAGCATCACATAATAGTAACTATTAGACACTTGAGGACAATCAATTCACCCTATACTGCATTAAACCAGTAGCAGACTAGGAGCAAAAATACAGAGAAGAAATCGCTATTAAACCAAGCTGAGAAAAATGATCAATACAGAGAAGAAAAAGACTAACAAACCAAATCTTGGCTAATTAAAAATTACTGACTGCATATACTAAACTTGCTTAATTATCTCATCATAGCCAATTAATTGAATAAAGAAAGTATGAGCATTTTACATGAGTATAATATAATTGATGCAGAAAAGATATTTCTTTTTCTATATTTTGAAGTCAGAAAGTATCCAAGCAATGCAATTAAAGTTGAATACGTATAAAATTTTGGTTTCAAAATACTGTATACATCCATTCATGGATTACAGCTGTTGTCATAAAGACTTTAAAGTTATTGGTTTAGTAGCCATCAAAGAAAAACATGTTTCACTGTCCTTAAAGTCAAGTGATCCTCCTTCCTAAAATGGCTAACTACTCATTTCATCACTATATATCATCCCTCCACTCAATCACTGCCTCTTAAACTTCCATTTCAAATTACGCACTTCCATTCACCATTTACTCCATTTCCAACTCCTACCATGGCAGCAGAACTTGTTGGTGGTGCTCTTCTTTCCGCTTTCCTTCAGTTTGCATTCGACAGGCTCACTTCTCCTCAACTTCTGGACTTCTCTCGTGGGAGAAAACTTGATGAGAAGCTGCTTGCCAATTTGAACATCATGCTTCACTCCATCAATGCTCTCGCTGAAGATGCAGAACTAAAGCAGTTCAGAGATCCACACGTCAAAGCATGGCTTTTTGCTGTCAAAGAGGTTGTCTTTGATGCTGAGGATCTGTTGGGTGAAATAGACTATGAACTCAACAGATGCCAAGTGGAAGCTCAATCTCAACCTCAAACCATCACTTACAAGGTATCAAACTTCTTCAATGCTACTTTCAGTTCATTTAACAAGAAAATTGAATCAGGGTTGAAAGAAGTCCTAGACAAACTAGAATACCTTGCAAGGCAAAAGGGTGCTCTGGGTTTGAAAGAGTCTACTTATTCTAGTATTGGATCAGGTAGTAACGTGTCACAGAAACTGCCATCAACTTCTTTGGTGGCTGAAAGTGTTATTTATGGAAGAGATGACGACAAAGAAATGATCATCAATTGGCTCACATTGGAAACCGACATTCAAAACCAACCATTAATACTTTCTATTGTAGGTATGGGTGGGTTAGGTAAGACCTCACTCGCCCAACATGTATACAATGATCCAAAGATGGACCATGCTAAATTTGATGCCAAAGCTTGGGTTTGTGTTTCAGATCATTTTGATGTTTTGACCATGACAAAAAACATTCTCGAGGCAATCACTGCTAAAAAAGAAGATAGTGAAAGCCTAGAAATGATTCACAATAAGCTGAAAGAAAAATTGTCAAGAAAGAAATTTTTTCTTGTATTGGATGATGTTTGGAACCAAAGACGAGATAAATGGGAAGCTGTGCAAACTCCTCTTAGCTATGCGGCTCCCGGAAGTAGAATTCTTGTCACAACACGTGACGAGAAAGTTGCTTCTATCATGCAGTCTGAAGTGCATCGCCTAAAGCAGTTGCAAGAGGATGAATGTTGGAAAGTTTTTGAAAAGCACGCATCAAAAGATAATAATCTTGAATTGAAGAATGAGCTAAAGGAGATTGGCAGAAGGATAGTTGAGAAGTGCAAGGGATTACCTCTAGCGTTGAAAACAATTGGATGTCTGTTACGCACAAAGTCATCCATTTCAGATTGGCAGAGCATATTGGAGAGCGACATATGGGACTTTCCAAAAGAAGACAGTGAAATTATCCCTGCGCTATTTCTGAGCTATCACTATCTTCCTTCTCATCTTAAAAGGTGCTTTGCTTATTGTGCCTTGTTTCCCAAAGATTATGAGTTTGTGAAGGAGAAGTTAATTTCGTTGTGGATGGCCGAAAATTTTCTAGTGTGCTCACAGCAAATTAGACATCCAGAAGAAGTTGGTAAAGACTACTTTAATGATCTATTGTCAAGATCTTTCTTTCAACAATCAAACATCGAATGGCATGAATCAAGCGTTACAAGGCATTTCGTGATGCATGACCTTCTGAATGATTTGGCAAAATATGTTTGTGGGGATTTTTGTTTCAGGTTGAAATTTGATAAAGGCCAATGTATACCGAAAACAACTCGTCATTTTTCATTTGTCGTCAATGACGTCAAATGTTTTGATGGTTCTGGGACTTTAACTGATGTTAAAAGACTTCGTTCATTTTTCCCGATTACAAGAATTGGGAGAACTTACTGTAGTAGTTATAGTTGGCAATTCAAGATTTTGATACATGATTTGTTCTCCAAGTTAAAGTTTTTACGCGTCTTATCTTTCAGTGCTTGTGTTGACCTTAAAGAGGTCCCAGATTCTGTAGGTGATCTTAAACATCTCCATTCGTTAGATCTTTCGGGAACTATGATACAAAAACTACCTGACTCAATATGCTTGCTCTATAACTTGCTAACACTGAAGTTGAACGATTGTTCAAGTATGGAGGAGTTGCCCTCAAATTTGCACAAACTCACCAAATTGCGTTGCCTGGAATTTGAAAATACAAAAGTGAGAAAGATGCCAATGCATTTTGAAGAATTGAAGAATCTTCAAGTACTGAGTACATTTTTCATGGATAGAAATAGTGAGCTCAGTACTAAGCAGTTAGGAGGATTGAATCTTCACGGAAGGCTATCAATTCAAGAGGTGCAGAATGTTGTGAATCCTTTGGATGCAATAGAAGCAAATTTGAAAAATAAACACCTTGTTGAGCTAGAGTTAAAATGGAAGCCGGACCACATCCCTGATGATCCAAGGAAAGAAAAGAAAGTACTTGAAAATCTACAACCTTCCGAAGACTTGGAACATTCAAAAATCAGGAGCTATTGTGGTATACAATTCCCAAGTTGGGTATTCGATAATTCATTATCAAATTTGGTATTCTTAAGTTTGGATGACTGCAAATATTGCCTATGTTTGCCTCCCCTTGGACTTTTGTCATCTCTGAAGACCCTTGAAATTAGAGGGCTTAATGGAATAGTGAGCATTGGTGCTGAATTTTACGGGAGTAGCTCTTCTTCGTTTGTGTCCTTGGAAAGATTGGAATTCTTGAAGATGAAGGAATGGGAAGAATGGGAATGTAAAACTACTTCTTTTCCACGTCTTCAACATCTTTCTGTGAATCAATGTCCCAAGCTCAAAGGTCTTTCCATGTCTATGCAAATCCTGCTTCCGTCTCTTACTGAGTTGCGGATAATTGAATGTCCAGAAGTGGAGATGTTTCCAGACGAAGGTTTGCCATCAAATATTAAAGAAGTGTCTCTTTCGAGTGTAAAACTGATCGCCTCCCTGAGGGAGACCAACACATGTCTTGAAAGCTTGTGGATTGAAAAGGTGGATGTGGAATGTTTTTCAGATGAAGTTTTGCTGCCAAGCTCTCTCACCTCTCTACTAATTTATGATTGCCGAAATCTGAAAAAGATGGAGTACAATGGTCTCTGCCACCTCTCCTCTCTCATACTTTATGACTGCCCCAACCTCCAATGCTTACCGGAGGAGGGTCTCCCCAAATCCATCACCTCTCTTCTAATTGTTGGCTGTCCATTGCTCAAACAGCGTTGTCAGAATCCAGAAGGCGAAGACTGGGCAAAGATTGCTCACATTCAACAATTGAATATTCCGTAATAAGATGAGCCGCAAGTCCAAAATTTGTCTGCCACTTGAACGGGTGCTACTTCTCCATGATTACAATCTTCTTGGTTACAAATATTTCACTCTGTAATCCTTAGTGGAAACCTAGTAACTTTGAAGAGTAAAAAACAAAGTGTGTAACCAAGTCTAGTGCTAAAGTAGAATTTTGAACAATAACTGAAGAAATATGTGAGCTGTTATGGTTAAAGATTATACTCAAAACTTGAAGATAAAGGGGATGGACATATGAAGCTAAATTATGATAACAAATCTGCCATCTACATATTTTACAACCTAGTAAAACATGATAAAACTAAACATATTGAAGGGGACAAACATTTTATAAAAAAAAACTTGAAAGTGGCAATATTTCCAAGTCTACTAAAGGATATTTTGCACTCATATTCTCCAAGGGGCTAAATAACAATAGCATTATGAGAATTATATTAGGTTAGAATGGAGAACACTTATTTACTAGCTTGGGGAGAGTATTATTATATTTTAGGAAGTTTCAGATTTTATTCTTATTTGTTTTAATTTTGTATTTATTGGTTTTAACTTTGTATATTTTTTTTGTAACTTTGTTTTTATTTGCAGTATAATAGTCCCACAATTTAAGGGATTTTGTTTATTAGAGTAGGCGTTGTATAGTTCCAAAAATACCCTACTTTCATATATATGCAATGTACATAATGAAAAAAATAAGAAAGAATTTATTCTCTTTCGAACTTGAGAGGAATATTACATTGATTGAGAACAAGTTTTCAGTACATTAGCATTGATATGACCTAATCTAAGGTGCTAGCATTGGAGAACTATTACTAGATGTGAGAGGAGCAATAAGCTCTTAGACATTGGATTTACAGTGGAAGAAAATGTAAATATGAATCAACAACAAGTGCATTTTGAGAAACTAAATAGGTTGAGATAAATGAAGTAGCAAATGAATGGTATGAGAGTTGTGGAAAAACATAAAGACCATCGAGACTCAGTGAGCATTGAAGTAAAAACTTCATCAGTTTTCTATGATTTGACAACACAATGGTCGGGATGAAACTCAAACAACACATTATTATCTTTAGAAGATTTACTAATTCTAATTAAATTCGTAGTGATCTAATTGCTGAATATTTTGAGATTCACTTTACTTTGCACCTGTTCAAATACAATCTTGGCTATTATAAATATTTCACTCTCTAGTTAACATTTGCCAAATAACAGCAAAAGTGTTTCAACCAGATGTGCCTATTGTCCACAATAATTTTTTTGTGTATGGATTTTTTAAATGGACAAATGCTGGATTTTATGACAGAGAAATTAAGACAGGAAAGGAGGGAAAACAAAAATATAATGGAATATTTTGAGCTGAAAGCAAAGAATCTGAATATGGTAACAACTTTATAATGAATGAAAAGGTAAAATAAATTGACAAATTAATAGATATAATTGTCAGTAATTGAAATACTTGCTCCTCATGTAAAAGTATTGCTCTTCAAAGTAAAAGTGTCATGCTAGTATGAATTTATTTTACCAACCAAATGTATTTCATGAAAATCGTGAAGGCAATGAAGTGAAAACGTTATGGCGCGTGGCATCGACTTGGGAAAGAGTGCTCTATAATTTGGAGTTATGGCGGGATCATCATTCTTTTACTTGTAGACAAAACAAATACTAATAAATCAAATCTTGGCTAGTTAAAACTTACCGACTGCATATACTAAACGAGCTTAATTATCTCATGACAGCAATTAAGTGAATAAAGAAAGTATCGGCATTAACAATCAAACAAATTTATTCATTTTACCTTACAGTATTGTCACACATCCATTCATGGATTCCAGCTGTCAAGATTTTTTTTATCAGAAACACTCAAAGTTTCACTCTCCTTCACTTCACCTCATCCTTCTTAGTAAAATAGCTACTACTCATTTCATCACACTGCATTGAATCACTGTCTCGTAAACTTTCATTCCAAATTACACACCTCCATTCACCATTCACTCCATTTCCAACTCCTATCATGGCTGCAGAACTTGTTGGTGGTGCTCTTCTTTCCGCTTTTCTTCAGGTTGCTTTCGACAGGCTCTCTTCTCCTCAACTTTTTGACTTCTTTCGTGGAAGAAAACTTGATCAGAAGCTGCTCGACAATTTGAACATCATGCTGCACTCCATCAATGCTCTGGCTGAGGATGCAGAACTAAAACAGTTTAGAGATCCACACGTGAAAGCATGGCTTCTTGCTGTCAAAGAGGCTGTCTTTGACGCAGAGGATCTATTGGGTGAAATAGACTATGAACTCACCAGATGCCAAGTGGAAGCTCAATCTCAACCTCAAACCATCACTTACAAGGTATCAAACTTCTTCAATGCTACTTTCAGTTCATTTAACA
>Ga0209700_103610_pt1 | contig 29310 bp, 19 predicted proteins | sample SiratroredBW_FD_187528 | JGI IMG/M metagenome (GOLD analysis project Ga0209700, IMG submission 187528) | Root nodule microbial communities of legume samples collected from California, USA - Siratro red BW (SPAdes) (version 2) | ecosystem: Host-associated > Plants > Roots > Nodule | place: USA...
CCTTAATTTTGGTTTTTCTATAGTTTTCCTAATAAACTATGGTGGCGACTCCTTTCCTTAAATTTTCAAACTATTCTTATAAAATTTTTTTTTGGATCGCCGTCCCGTCGTGATTTAGGTTACGACAGCAATTTCACGCAATTTATTCTTGATGACAAGTTTGCCCGTAATATCAACCTCTGTGAACCGTTTATAAATTACATCAAACTCTTGTTGGATTGACAACTCAGATGCAGTTTCAGGTAATGAGATATCTGCAAAGCTTAATCTTGTCCAGAATATATGAACTGATTGTAGCGGTATGCTCCCTAAACCAAACGAAGCCAATTCACATGCACAAGGCAGTCCAAATGTCGATCTAATAGTACAACCACAGTGCTCTTTTTGAAAGCCAACATATTTAAGTCGACTCATCTCTTCTGATATAACATGTAATGCATATTTTGAAATAAACCCAACCAAATTCTTGTACGATGTTACATTGAACAAATGGCTAACTACATTCAAACTCTTTTGAAATGAAGCTTTAATCGCATTATGTTGCAGGATGATCATCTTGTTAACAGAATCCCAACAAAAACATATGTCTCCCATGGATGTCTGAAGCATCCTTTTCAAATTCCAATGAGCAGACTCAACTCTACAAAAATAAATATTACATATTACATATGAAATATTATATCAAACTATAGAACCAAAAACATTAGTATGTCACATACCTGTTACTTGTTGTGTTACCTAAGTGCATCAACTTATCTGTCCATGCCTTCACAAATTTTTCCTTATGAGGAAGTACCCAAGTACTAAGCACATAATCAACAAATATGGGCTATGGGGAACAAACAACTTTGAAGGCTATGACACAATCTTCAAAATTTTGTTCTGTCTCACAATCAACTATAGATCCCAAAGCTTCCATGACTTGATCCCATGCCTCTCTCAGATGAACTATCATTTTACACTTTGCTTTGACATTTTTGTCAATATGAAAGCGACACAAAACATTACAAGATTCTGGAAACACAACTCCTATTGCTTTCATCAATGCAAGATCTCTATCACTTACTATTACCTTAGGATATGCATCAACTCTCGTAAACAACCCTTTCAATCTTTCAAGGGCCCAAACAAAGTTGTTTTCACGTTCTGCTTCGACCAAAATAAATGCAGTAGAAAATGTCAGCCTAGTTGACGTCATACCAACAATCTCAAGTAATAGAAGTCTGTACTTGTTTGTCTTATAAGTACTATCCATCATCAATACAATGTTAAACGAATTTAGTGATTTAACTGAATCTGGGTGTGTCCAAAACAAATATTGCACCACATTTGTGCCTTGATTACACCTACACCAATGCAAATACATGTCTCGCTCAAGCAACATCAAATGTTGCATTTCTGTTCTGTGACCTCTTTCTGTTCTTCGATATGTATTGATGGCATTATAAACCTGTTTAATCGTGGTCACATTCTTCTCATTATGTTTCTTTAAAGTTAACAAAATATTTCTAGGCTTTGTTGATGTCTTAGTCATTTCAACAAGCGTGCTCTTCTCCTCATTTGTCAACCTACCCGCATATGGATGATCCACCAAAGTTTCTGCCAAGTCATGATTGTGAGACCCACAAGCTAACTTCAAGATCCATCCTTTTCCATCATTCATTGGCCTTCCTCTTAGTCTATATGGACAATCACATTTTCTGCTTCCACTCTCACTAACATCTAAATCCTTCTTATAACGTCTGTATTTACCTCCTCTCTCGCAACCCAAAAGAACATATGTCTTCCTTCCTTGTTAGCCATTTGTAGTATCTGACCTTAATATAACAATGACAAATCCAAAGCCATAAGCAGTCATTCTTGCCCACTTCAACAACTCATCCCGAGAAGCAAATACCTGCATTAAACATAACAAAACACTAAACTTTGTTTTTCAAAATAATTGTCCCATATTCATTTATTAAACTAGATTTATGCATTAAACTTTCACCTTATCGGTATCAAAAGCATTCTTGCAGACATCACCCAGAGATTCATTACTTATTCGATCACCACTATGTGACTCCTACATATCAACATCATCACCACACCATATGTCCATTTCATCAGAAATACCGGTGAACAATTCCATATCCATAGTCTTTCTACATAAAACAACAAAATTGAACAAAAAGTAAATCCAATAATTAATTCTATTATTACGGAAAAGCCACTCCGGAGGACAACACAGCAACAGGGTTTTACGGAAAATGTTTTCCGTAGCACGAGGTACCCAGTTACGGAAACAATTTTTCGGAACATCACAAATCATTCTGGAAAACATTTTCCGTAATGATATCAAGTGCATTACGGAAATCTCTTTCCATAATGCTTTGTGATGTTTCGGAAAATTGTTTTCGTAACTGGGTACCTCCTATTACGGAAAACATTTTCTGTAACACCCGTCCCTCACCCCCCTCTTACGGAAAACTAATTTTCGTAAATAAATAATCCTATTACGGAAATGTGTTTCCGTAATGATTTTCCTACACCCCATCAGTAGCTCGGATTTCATTTTCTGGAAATATTAATCTTCATTGCGAAACGGAAAATGCACCCCTACCTTTTGAAGAACACTACTTACCTCTTGCAGCCATAGATTTTGTTGTCGGAAAATGTTTGCAAAGCCTAAACCACCACTGCGCAGCTCCTCCACAAGTTCCACGCCACTCGCCGCCGATCAACTGCAAGATACCCTCTTAATACTCTGCTAAGGGTGTTTAAGGGATATTCAAATTTGTGGGGGTGCAGAAAGCAATTCCTCTTATTTTACCTAAATCTTTTTTTTTTCTGTAACTCTTTCAAGTCTTCCATCCTCCATCTTCTAATCTGATACCTTTCTGTTCAAATTCAGCCCAAAATACCACAAATTAGTATTTAATTCATTTTTCCGACTCTCATCATCAATTATTAACAAAATTCAAATAAAATTTAAATTTAGAAGATTTAAAGTACGGAGAGAGTTGATTATTATTAGAAAATAGGTCAGTAATAGCATGTAAATCAACTCTATAAAGCTCCCAAAAAATTAGAACCTTGCTTGTCCTCAAGCAAAGGTAACTTCGCACAGATAACAATTATTCCACAATGATATAACAACTTCGAACTAATTCACCAATCATATCAGAATTCAATCAAACGCCCTTTTTTTCACCTCAACTCATGAATGAACAATTATATCTAATCAATTCTCAGCTATGGTACTATAATGTAACTATAATAGGAATTGCATACAAGTTTCCACACAGCTCACCAGAAGTATTTTACTCAAGCACTCTAAGAACTTAAGATGTATTTGTCTCTCATCTATCACCAAATTTCACAATTTAACTTTGCTTTCTATTTTAAGAGCCAACACTTTTAAAAAACAAACAACATAAACAAGGACTTTTATTAGCTTATACTTTGGTTGGGTTAAGAAGAAAAACTAGTTTTTCTAGATAAGTAAAGAGAAAAATTAGATGAATTAATAATTTCAAAAATTCTACTCTCCTTTTACTTCAACCAATTATCAACTTTCCCCAAACTTATTTAAAACAATATCTGATATTTTTTTATTTCATCAAAAATATTTCTTTTAAATAGAACATAACCTTTGACAATTTACAATCCTTTCTAATTTTTTCATATATTCTCCCCTAAACTTAAATGATACTAAGTTCTTGATCTCTTTGCTCTCCTAACTTAAAGTTGAGTAGTCAAACAAAGTTCATAGTTTGAAGGATGAAAAACAATATCTTTTTGAAGGCTAAAAATTGGTACAAATGTTTTATTCAAACAAAAGGTTGACTATTTGGTCTAGCTAAAAATATAAAAAAAAAATGGCCTTGATCATTCGTTACATGTAACTAGACAATCAACAAAGAAACTCAAGCAAAATCAATTATGAATGACCATTGATAGTACTTACTTGAATGATTCTGAGGCTCAAAATTGCACCTGGTATAAGTTAATGAATCTCCAATCACACAATTACAAAAGAGCAACCACAACTTCAATTCACAAGAACAATCCATCCATTCACAAATTTAGTAAAAAACACATACATAATTTATCATCAATTATCATTTAATTAGTCCAAATTATCTATTAGTGCCTTGTACAGTTATCTAGCCAAGTTTCCTAATTAAAAAAAACAAAGAAAAATAAGCAAAAGGAAAAATGAGCAAAAACAAAATAAAAAAAATAAGGTTAAAGAAAAATAAAATAAAGTCATCCCTAAATGTCTATGAAAATTTTATTATCTTCTTCTGCCTCATCTCTAGCATCCTCAACTGCTCCACCTCTCCCTCTGAATTGGTTCTGGGCCAAGCAACACCAGAAGAAAACTTCACAATTGATGGTAAATGAAATGTTGGTGGATTCTCAAGTCCATGCAATGTTAAATCTTTGAGGGTATCAATGACCATCGTCTGAGCCCTGTACATCATGTGCACTGAAGCATCAAAATTCTCTTGACTTAGCATTATCGTTGTGTCGACTCTTCCTCTCGGAGGTGGTGTAGGAGCCATTAGACCCTCTCCCACAGCCATGAAATTCCCTTCTGGATCCTTGGACATTATAACCATTCATGTTGATCAAAGAACTATAAGGGAATGCTATGCAACAAGCTTGAAACTGGAACCTTTTAAGCCATAAAATGAGTAGCCCAATACGTAAAATGAAATTCCGGAGTGGAGGCACACTGTGAACGTGACTGACCTTGACCCTCGAACTGATGATGTTCGTGTAGAGCCTGGTGAGGACATGATGAAAATACCTCTCAAAGATGAAGACCACTATACCAAATTGGGAACTTCTCTAAAATAGGAAGAGGCAAATGTAATTCAACAAATGTTGATTAAAAATGTTGACATGTTCGAGTGGACAGTCACTAACATGTCGGGAGGGCATCCTGAAGCGATCACATACGGATTTTGTCCATTATATACGGACATTTATTATAGGCAAATGTGATTTTTCTTATAGTGTTCTCAATGATCGACAAGGAGAAGAATGTCTCCTCACCTGATCTTTCTTCTTATACCTCTTTTCCACCACCAAAGGAACTAGGTTGATAACAGGTGGTCGAGAGGAAAGGTCGGTTGAAGTTCCTATAACCTCGGCGGCCAAGGTCGTCACTTCTCTTGTTTGTTATGATACAATATAAGGGGAAAACAAGGTCAACCCTGACTAACTAACTAATGACCAATAGGATTTTCCAACTGGGAACTATAATAATGAAGAAAGGTTTGTGGAGAAGGGCAAAGGCCGAACATCTCACACAAAATATAAAAAGCTTGGAGGTAACCCTAAGAATTAGGGTGTAGTTGTGTTGGTGCAACATTCAGAACATGCAAAACACCCATGGTAAACTTATCAAAGGGTAGGCAGACATGAGAGTATGTGAAGAAACAACCATACATGAAAAAGAAGTTTGACTCGTGCCCTTCTCAGCTATGACAAACGTTGTTAATAACCAAGCACTTCTCAATTGTCACCACCCCCTCTTCGCTACCAGGGCTGACCATGCAAACACTAGCCACAAATACTCCAAGGTTTCTACCCACCTATTCTTGGAAAACTGACTAGTTACATTGGTGCTAACCTAGCCATACCCACTCCTGCGAGGATGATCACTCAGTGTCATCTCGGCCAACGAGTTCTCGGCCACTTCGGCATCATCAGCTCGTACCACACTAGTACTCGAGGATGACAAATGCTCTTGCTGGCCGATGGCCCCCTAGACACGCTACTACTAGACTTAAAAAAGGCACACAAAGAAGACATGGTCACCTCAGTCAAAGATATACTCTTTGCACCTAGCCACCACTTTGATATGGTGAGATCTAGGATATCAAGCACAGGGAATGTGAGTGAATGCTAGACCACCGCTTCTACTTATAGGCATGGAGGCAATCAAGAGTTGTAACTTTTCGACTCCTAACCTTTAGATCTCTATTGATCCCTACTAGGGCATATGTCAGCTCGTCGCCCTCAAACTTCCCTATACAGTACAAGAGTCATGACCCTTAACTCCCAATAATCAAATCTCCATGGACCATATTTAAGGCCCACGTTAGTCCAACCCAATGATTTCATTTCCACCATTCTAGCCTCGAGAGCTCCTAGAGGAAGAGGACGATAAACTAGGAGCTGAAATGTTATCGGGTCTCACAGAGATGACTGACCACCAAAAAGATAAACAACCTCATATATAAAACTTCTCTCAACCTTCCACCTTGTCGAACTTGGGAGACAAGTGTATTATACTGCCAAGATATTTTCTACCAAGGTAGGGTTTTTGACCTAATCGTATATCAAATGGATGCACACATAGTTGAGATGTTCTCAACTAGGGATCAGTTCTCAATCAGCCAAATGTCATCATTACTCATTTGCATCTCACATCATATATCTAACAATTAGCATAACAGATTATTACCTGTCAAATTAATCACTATAAATAACCAAAGGAGGTCAAGAGAAAGAGGTACATTTTATCTTATCTTTCAACCTATAATCTTTAACATATGAGAATTGACTTTATCATCGGAGTGCCTTTTGCAAATACCTCCCCTTTCTTGTACCAAATTAAAGACTGAAGACCGAAAACTTAAGAAAGACTAAATCAGAGAAAGTTGTTAATACCGACACCAGAAAAAAATTGTGATAACCTTCAAAGTCCCGTAACAACAATAACTATTTTATTTTGATCTTCATAACTAATTAGCCAAATCGTATATGAAATGGATGTGTACCGAGTTGAGATGTTCTCAACTAGGGATTAGTTCTCGATCAGCCAAATGTCAGCATTACTCATTTGCATCTCACATCATATCTCTAACAATTAGCAAAACAAATTATTACCTGTCAAATTAATCACTATAAATAACCAAAGGAGGTCAAGAGAAAGAGGTACATTTTATCTTATCTTTCAACCTATAAACTTTGACATATGAGAATTGACTTTATCATCGGAATGTCTTTTGCAAATACCTCCCATTTCTTGTACTAAATTAAAGACCGAAGACAGAGAAAAACTAAATCAGAGAAAGTTATTAATACCAAAAAAAAAAAAAAAAAATAAAAAAAAAATATTAAAAACAAAAAAAAAAAAAAAATTGTGATAACCTTCAAAGTCCGATAACAACAATAACTATTTTATTTTGATCTTCATAACTAATTAGTTTATATGCAAAATAATAACAATAATTCTTTAAATCATAACGTTAGTTAAAATCTCACCTTAAATAACTCACTAGTTTTTAAAGTTTAACAAACGCCGTAAAAAGAGAGTGCAACTGATAAAAGAAGATCAGAGTTGGAGTCAACAATTCAGTCTCCATTTCCCAACTACCAAGGGCTAATGTATCTGACTTTTGATGTTTCGGGCTAATGTATCTGACTTTTGAATTTTCTAGTCTCATGTACCCATGATTTGCGGAGATTAATAACTTGACATGAAATAATATAGGCTGTTTTTTTAAATATACATATAACAGAAAAAACAAAATCTGGCTACGAAGCTTGTGTACGTTGATTACCCACAAACTTGTGTGAATCGGAAGCCTTTGTAATGAATTATTTTAATAAAATTAAATTACTGTAACCGATTTTATTTACTTGATAAAAATACTCAAATTTATAAAAAAAATAAAATTTAAATCTAACTCAATACACAAGAGTTTATTATCTTATAAAAATGTTATACTTTATTTATACATAAGTTATGCATATTAAAGAAACATCCACCTAACGATAAAGATACTATTATTCATTTTATTTTATGATTTGATTTGTTTTTAAATGAACGGTAAATCTCTATTTTTAATAGCATGCTTCTAAATAATTATAAACAAACGTCTATTTATGTTTTTTCGATCCAACTGCCAAATTTCTCTATCAGTTCATGATAAACAAAGGTTCTAGTACCAAATTTGTCTAAGTGAATTTTATAACAACATATTAATTGTTACTAACTGTTACAAATATAACTGTTACAAATATTGAAGTTATTGTTATGGTAAATGAAACTAAATAATTTAATCCTCTATGTTTAGTGAAGTTTTTTGTTTTCTTTAACTAACATATATTTTATTACAAGATTCCAACTTAGTGTGAATTAGACTGTCCCATTATCAGTATTCAAGTCATTATTGGATTTTAGTGATGATACCTCTAAACATCACTAAAAGTTATATTTGGTGTGATGAAGAAATATCTATATTTTACTACTATCCGATTCTTCTTAAAGTGTCATACGTTTTAAAGATGTTTTTTATTTATATATTTTTCAAAGTTCAAAATAATATTAATTAATCTTTTATCATTTATATCCTTATTTTTTTTATTTAATTTCTTACTAGTTTATATATATATATAAATAGAAAATTTTATAAATAGTTTAGTAAAATGAATAAATTAATTATATTTTTTATTTTATCTAAAAGAACGGTAAACCACAATTAAAAAGAATCCCAGTGTTTTTTCTAGTGATAATAAAAATAAAATCAGTAATAAAATGCGACAACAATTGTAATTTATTCATCAATATTAACAATTCTTTAATGTTCTTAAAGACAACAATAACATGTCTGATTAATTCTATAACATTTTTGGCTTATCTATATAAAAACATCTCTTTCTTCTTATGTAAAGGTATATGTACGTCCAAAACAACTAGCGGCACGGCACAAATATAACTGCAGTATAAATAATTATTTGAAGACAGAAAATATAATTTTGAGAACCGTAATAATAATCACGTAATAATTTATTTTTAAGGATATTATAATTATTATAAACATAAATTTTGTATTTATAGAAAAAAAAAGAGAAAATGAAAAATAAAATAATAATTACGAAATGGTTATAAGAATTTGTTGGGATTTACATGCCTTCCCTTCGTTTAAGAAAACAACCTTGCACTGATTGCTAGTGATTTCTCTAGTCTTTTCTCCCTCATTTCCCTTCTAAAAAATCGTGCCGCTTCCTTGCTTTGCTTTCTGACACTGGAAACAGAAAACGAGTAATCATGGTGAGTTTGTTTCAACCAAAATGACGTAACAATCACCAGCATCACACTCTTTGATGCACCACCACCATTAAACCTTCGAAGATCCAAACCTTCCACTCTGTACTACCAAACCGTAACTGTACGCAACGCACTTCTAGACTCCTGTCTCCTTTTTTGGGTCAATTAAGGATATTTTAGTTTTAATTTAATTTCTAGGCCTTTACTAATTCCGAAACATTTCCTGTGAATTGCAGAATTGAAGAATGGGAAAAACATCAAGCAGAGAATGGACACGGATCTATCTCATCTACGGAATGGATCAGTGGCAAACCTTCGTCTTTCTTCTCTGTCAAGCCATTTTCTTCTCGCTTCTCTCAGTACTCTACCTTCACTACTTCAACCAAATCGCCAGCCTTTTCGAGACCCTTCTCTCCATCTCCCCCGTACACCGCGGCGCCGCCCGCTTCGCGGCAGGGTTCACCGGCTCCGTCACGGCGCTCTCCGCCCTCTGCCTCTTCTACGCGGCGGCGAACTTTTTCTACTCCGCGGTGCCTCTCCATTCTGAGATGGCTCAGCGCATGGTCGACACCGTCGATGAGTGGTCCACGGTGCGCTTAGCGCTTGACCTTGGCTGCTGCGGCCGCGGCATTTTGCTTAATGCCATAGCCGCCCGCCTTAAAAAGGAAGGAGGTTCGGGTCGGGTGATTGGATTAAGCGGTCCGAGTAAGGCCGGGTTAGCAGCGACGCTTCGGGCCGCTAAGGTAGAGGGAGTGCAAGAGTATGTGACATGCCGAACAGGGGACCCGACAAGACTGCCGTTCTTGGACGGAAGTTTCCACGTTGTCGTGTCCGGGACGTTTTTACACACGGTGGGGAGGGGGCATAAGGCGGAGGTGGCTGCGGCGGAAAGGGGGAGGGCGATGGCAGAGGTGGTGAGGGTGTTGAAGGAGGGTGGGGTTGGGGTGGTGTGGGACCTTGTGCATGTGCCGGAGTACGTGCGGCGGTTGCAAGAGATGAAAATGGAAGACATAAGAGTGAGCGAGCGTGTGACTGCGTTCATGGTTAGCAGCCACGTCGTGTCGTTCAGAAAGCCCACTCAACACGTGCATGGTCCACCTGAGGTGAGGTTGGATTGGAGATTCTGCTGACGTGGGGTAATGATCATATATGCAAACAGAACAACCATTTTGTATTTTTGTCTCTATTTTTCGTTTTTGTTTTCACTATAATTTAATGAAGGGGAAGTAAAAGTACAACTTGGTTAGGGAGGCAGGCAAAGTCCAACCATGTAAATGAGTAAGGTTGGATATAGTTTATATTATGGTTTACATACACTCAAACTTTAGTTTGTGGAGTGCAAACTAAATTAGTTCACCAATAAGTTTCATACAATATTATTATATATTTACATGTATTTAAATTTAATTTTGATTTTCAATTTCAGATTGTGACTTGAAAAGGAAGAAGGAAAAATATTGTCGCGCTAAACATATGATTTAATTAGAAGTAAATGAATTATACTTTTTAAAAAATAATATTCCCATATAATCATATTTTTTTTATGGTTTTATCACACTTTTTATATAAATATTCTCATGCAAAAGTGAAAAATCTAATTTTCACTAATTAAAATAAAAATAATTATTTAAAAAGAGTCATATTTGTTACTATTAAATCATTTATTTTGAAAACTAAAATATTCAACAAAAATATTACATTGCTCTTTAATTTTTAAAAACTTTTATGTAAATAGCCTTAGAACTTCTTAGTGTTTATTATTTCTTCGTCTTTTTTATAAAACAATTGATTTTGGTACCCAAATTGAGAAACATCATTGTAATATTTTACCTACTTTCTTTAACAAATATTCGTTTAATAATCTTAACATGTTATTGAAACTGAGAATAAGCAGCTACATATTAAGTCTGTATTATCTGCGGCTCATTTTGTATAGACACATAAAACTAGTCATTATTTTTTTTTATTTTCTTATTTTTATGTTCCTATTTTCATTAATGATTTGTGCTTAACTGCATATTATTTTCTCAATTTCCCTGTTCGGACTTCATTTACCATAAATTCGTAATTTTATTTAATTCAGATCTTCTAAGCTAATTATATTATTATTTTCAAGGCAGCTTTGGAATTTTATTGGGCTTGGAAATTAATTCTGGAACTGAAGAGGAGTTATCACATGATCAATTCTTATTTTTAGTTTTATTTTCAGTTTTTATTCGTTGGACTAGAATTGAATAAATTTGGGCCAATTAGGTTTAGTGTTGAACACTTATTTAGATCTAGCCGCGTGTTACAAAAAGGAGGAGAACAGAGAAGCATACAGTTTTTTATTATCTCCTTTTGGGATTTAGTTCATTTTCTCTCTCTAAAAAAATTGGTTCTGTATTTTTTTTTTCTCTACAATTACGTTTTGTTTTTGTTTCAATTCAATTTCATTTTCTATTTTAATTCAATTTTGTTTTCTATTTTAATTCCGTTTTGTGTTTAATCTTATTTTGCTTTATTCAAATTTAATGGAAGGCTAATTTATAAGATTATCCTTTTGATTCAGATTGCAATGAAGCTTTGAGGCTGTTGTTGTGTTATTTTTGCTCTCTTTATCTCTTAACACTTCATCATTTTATTTTTGTGCTTAATTATTTTACTGGTTTATGCTTAATGTTTTAGTTAATATGAAATTCGTGTCTTTGTTCATGCTTAATGGAGTGAGTCACAAGTAATGAGTCATTATTTTCCCTTATTTACTTGTCTTTATGTATATATTTTTATTAGTGATTTGTGTTTAACTACCTATTATTTTCTCAATTTCACTGTTTGGGTTTCATTTACCTAAAATTCGTAATTTTATTTAATTTAGATTTTTTGAGCGAATTATATTATTATTATTTTTAGGGTAGCTTTGGAATTTTATTGGGCGTGGAAATTAATTCTGGAATTGAATAGGAGCTGCCACATTAACAGTTTTTATTTTTAGTTTTTATTTTCAGTTTTTATTCGTTGGACCAGAATTGAATAAATTTGGGCCCATTAGGTTTAGTGTTGGGTACTTCTTTTGGTCTAGCAGCCTATTACATAAGGGGCGAACATACAAGCAGACAGTTCTTTATTATCTACTTTTGGGATTCAGTTCGTTTTCTCTCTTTGGAAAAACTGGTTCTGTATTTATTTTCTTTTCTATTCAATTAAGTTCTATTTTTGTTTCAATTCAATTTTGTTTTTCTATTTTAATTCAATTTAATTTTTTTATTTTAATTCAATTTTGTTTCCTATTTTAATTCTGTTTTGCGTTTAATCTTTGTTTGCTTTATTCAAATTTAATGGAAGGCTAATTTATAAGATTATCCTTTTGATTCAGATTGCAATCAAGCTTTAAGGTTGTTGTTGTGTTATTTTTGCTATCTTCCTCTCTTTACTCTTCATCATTTTATTTATGTGCTTAATGCTTTTACTTGTTCATGCTTAATATTTCAGTTAATATGAATTTCGTGTCTCTGTTCATGCTTAATGGAGTGAGTTACAAGTTGTTGGGATGGAATGAATGCTGTATGCGAGTGCTTAATTTGCATAAGGAAAACTTGTGTTAATTCTCGCTTAGTTAATTAATTCGGGTTGGAATTAGGGTTCAATAAGTTAAGCATGAATTTTTGTATTCTGTGATAAGCTTACTGCAATCTAATCAAGAGGGTAATTTAATTCAGATAAGGAAATCTAATTTGGTTGTTGGATTTTATTTTATTTAATATTTCACGAAACCGTCCTTTCTCTTCGTATGTTTAATTCTTTGATAGGAACTAGGTCCTTGGGAGACAACCTAGGAGTCACTTCCTAGTACTGCATTTAACTCCATTTATTTGACCAGATACGACTTTGATCAATGAGTTGTTGGGAAGGAATGAATGATGTATGTGAATGCTTAATTTGCATAAGGAAAACTTGTGTTAATTCTCGCTTAGTTAATTAATTCGGGTTGGAATTAGGGTTCAATAAGTTAAGCATAAATTTTTGTATCCTGTGATAAGCGGACTGCAATCTAATCAAGAGGGTAATTTAATTCGGTTAAGAAAATCTAATTTGGTTGTTGGTTTTTATTTTATTAAATTCAATTATTTCACGAAACACCCACCCCCTCTTTTTTCTTTGTGTTTAATCCTTTGACAGGAACTAGGTCCTTGGAAGAAAACATAGTAGTCACTCCTAGTACTGCATTTATTTGGTCGGATACGGCTTCGATCACACGCCTTTTCTACTAACAACACATCCAGAGCCCAGGATGGGTGACAAGCCTCCAGCCGAATAGGTGAAGAGGCTTTATTATGCTCATAACATTTCTCGTAATGACTATTAAAGTCGTTTCAAATGTAATGTTTACATAGCACACCTTTACACGTGCCTCAAGTTTATTGGTTTTCATTCTATAATTCAATTTCTTTAAATTGTTATTCAAAGCTATGACTTTGTGTTGAGATGTTTTTGTAACATATATCGAAGTCCTGAAGTTGTACATTTTTGTAGGCCGAATTAGACGTTCCTCGAAGATTTGAAGAGGCACACCTTTATAAGCCCAATTAGGTTATGCCCCGTAGTTTTAAGGAGGTACACCTTTATAAACCGAATTAGGTTATGCCTCATAGTTTTGAGGGGACACACCTTTATAACCGAATTATGTTAGGCCTCGTAGTTTTAAGGAGGCACACTTTATAAATCGAATTAGGTTATGTCTCGTAGTTTTGGGCGGGCGTACCCTTATAACCAAATTAGGTTATGCCTCGCAATTTTTAGGAGGCATACCTTTATAAACCGAATTAGGTTATGCCTCGTAGTTTTTAGGAGACACATCTTTGTAACCAAATGAGGTTATGCCTTGCAATTTTGAGAGAACATACCTTTATAACCTAATGAGGTTACGTCTTGTAGTTTTGATCAGGAGACACACCTTTATAACCGAATGAGGTTATTTCTTGTAGTTTTGAGGAGACATACCTTTATAACCGAATGAGGTTATACCCTGTAGTTTTGAAGGGGGCATACCTTTATAACCGAATAAGGTTATGTCTCGTAGTTTTGAGGAGACACAGATTTATAATCAAATAAGGTTATGCTTCGTAGTTTTGAGAACACCCACCTTTATAACCGAATAAGGTTATGCCCCATAGTTTTGAGGGGTGCACCTTTATAAACCTTGTAAGAGAGATGTTAATACCATTCAAGTATATTTTTTTCAAGGAACATATATTTATGAAAGAGTGCAAACTCTATAAAGAAAACCCTTAAACTTAGAGATAAAAATGTAATGCAAACCAAATTAAAATAAATAATTTATAAATAAAATCAGGAGATGTCTTTCTTTACAAGGAGAGTAATGTGTATTAAAATGAGTCTTATACAACATAAAATTATCATGAACAATTTTCTAATAAAAGTTTTCTAATCTATTTTTATAAATGTCTTCTTTAACCATATATCCACAACCCAACAATATTTGAAAAACATTTTAGTTTGAGTTTAAGAGGGGGTTGAATTGACCTTTATAAAACTTTGACCTTTAAAACAGTTTAAAAACATTTAACAAGACTGGATGAGATTTTGAAAAGGTTTAAAAGTACAATGAAGATTTTAAAAAAACTCAAGCTCTAGGAATTTTGGTGCAGTACAGAAAATAAACTGATTTAAATGCGAATCAACTGGTTTATTTTCTAACAGAATGAATAACAGTTAAGGCAATGAATGAGCAACAACTATACAACACTAGAAATTAAGTCACAACAATGTAACAAGACAAAAATAATACATAAGCAATTTAGAACAGTTTAGTTTTCAATCAAAGATACACCACACTAATTTTATAGGAAAATATCAAGACAATCAAGGCTAACCTATGTATGTGAGAAAGCACATACTGTAGTGAACAATTTTAAAAGTATAGTAAAAACCAAATTTGATGATGTACAAAATTAAGAACAATTTATGCAATAATCACTCTTGAGCTAACCAAGACAATACATCCACACAATCACAATTCTGATATGAAATTAAACCAGCACAAATTCTGTAGAATGTGTCACAGAACAGTATGTAATTAGAATCTAATATACAACTATAAAAACAGATCTAAAAGCACAAATTTATACAGCAGTTCAGGTTCAAATATTATGCAGAAAAATTGTTAATCATGCAAATTTTGATATAAACAACCAGATCACAAAAGAACTCACAATTATAGAATCACAAAAGATGAATCAGTATACCCAACAATTCAAACTTGACTACAATGAAACAGTGCAGATTTGGAGGATCAAGATTGAAAAATAATTTCTTCAATTAAGATCAAATTTAGGTTCCAATTTATCTTCAAAACCAATACTAATACAAAACACATTTTTTAACACCAAATTAAACAAAAATTAAAGCAATATGAATGCAAACATAATTTGTGATGAACTGGACAAATATACTAAATGGTTCAATTCTGCAACATTATCAAGAACCAAAACAAATTATGCACATTTAAAGTGGGCAGCGCAGAACAACACAAGAAATTAGGAGAAGTGATGGAGTACGCCCCAACGACATTAATCAAAGAATAAAGAGGACAAAGAGCCACAGGGAGAATTAAGAGCTTTCCAGAAGATTGTGCTCATCTCATCCTATTTGGGCTTTTAATCAGCTGCTTGGGACCAAATACAAACATGAAGAAATCCCTTTGGAGAAAATAGAGTATTAGGGAGAAGTCCTCTAATTTGTATAAATTGTTTAGAATAGTTTAGAATAATTTGGGCCTTGTATTTGGGCCAAGTAGAATAAATTTGGGCCTTGTATTTTGGGCTATGTAGTGTAAGTTTGGGCCTTGAGGTCCATAAATAGTCTTGGGCTTGATCAAGGAGTCCAAGCAGCACAAGGAGTTCTCTCCTTGTGCCACTTGTCACACCTTGTGAGAGCCTTAGAGTGCAAGCTAGGTTTGGGAAGCGTGTCATAGAAGTAAGCGTTAGAAGCTTGTCTTATAAGCTAGGTTAGAAACTTGTCTTATAAGCTAGGGTTTCTAGACCTAGCTTCTCCCATACCCTACCTAAATAGCTTGTATGGGAAGCTAAGTAGCTCATCATTTCTTCTACAAATAAGGGGTCTAGGAACCTCTCTTGTCAACTTGATTTGAGTAATGAAATGCTGCCAAATTTTCAGCACATTGCCTTAAGTTTCACATTGAGTTTCTTCTCCTAGAAGCTAGAAGCTCTCTCTTGAAGGTTAGCCTAACCTTCTTCAAGGCTTTCACTATCTTCTTCACCAAAACCGTATCAAACTTCCCTTGCATGCTTCCTTCTATGGTGAATTCCTCCACATCCATTGCTTCCACATCATGAGGAGCTCCTTCCATCCAATGTGTTCGGTGCAAATGGCTTGAACATGCTCTTCATCCATTGGAGCGTGAGCTACAAGCTAAAGCGCAAGAAGGGTCAAGAAAAAGGAGGCACAAGCAATTTATACTGGTTCACCCTTCCTCAAGGGCTACGTCCAGTCTTCTTTACCCCACTAGTAAAGAAAGTTTCACTAAATCAATCAATTGTACAATTACAATTAATCACACAATTCTCACACCCCGCAAGAACCAAGAACACCACTGAATTATTGAAACTACATCCCGCAGCCCCAATCAATTCAGCAACAACACAAGGCTAAATCTTATAGCCCACACTCAATGTAATTGTTCAAGAATTATACAAAATTACAATGAAACAACACAAATATTGAATCAAACAGGTTTAAGAAAGGTTGAGAAAACTCCCTGATTGACGCGACAAGAGAGGCCTGTACACAGTCTTGAAGAAATCCAATAGCAAAGTACTTTGATCAAGATTTCTTCTTCAAGAAAAAGCCCCTTTTAATTTGATCGAGAAATCTCTAGCTTTCACAAAATTGTTTTTCTCATAGTAGTTCTCAATTGATTCTTAGAATAATTCTTAGTTTCGCATCTCTTAATGGCGCACATTAGAAAACCTTCTATTTTTATAAGAGAAAAACCCAACCAGTTTTTGGAAAGACTGTTATTTAATTATGTCTAGGGCACAAATAAATTGATTTCAATTAACTTGAAATCGGTTTATTTTCCAGTACCGTATGCTTAAAACTGTTTTTAGCTAAAAAATTTTCTTATGCTTTGTGGTTTATTTTAATCATTTTAGACCATGTGCTAGTGAATTTCTCCTTAGATGTGCATAGGTTCTCTTTCATCATCAATCTCACTCACTCACTCTAAGACACAGCCTAAGACACACCTCCAATTGTTTGCTTGCTTTGGCTTGCTTGGCTTCATCAAATTCTTAGCCTTGTGAGAGTACTAACAATATTGATTCAAATATGACAAAAAGACATGAGAAATTTGTGTATGTATAACAAAGAGATTCCTTTTTTTATTTATCTCTATAATAAATTTGACTGTACGATCATCATTCATATAAATATTTTTATTTTTATCACATATAACTATTTCTATTTTGATCACATTTAACTATTTTTGTTTTTGTCACATATAACATTTTAGTGACTATTTATGTTTCTATATTTTATATATTTGTTTTTATGTTTTCCTTATTAATACAATTTCTAAAGAGATATTTATTTAAAATGTAAATTAAACTGAAAAATTATTCAATTCTTTAAATTTTTGTTAAAATATTATTAATGTAAAGTGGATTCAAATTATTTGAAGCTATTTGTGTAAAATTTTCTTTAATAATAAAGTATGATATATATATATATATATATATATATATATATATATATATATATATATATATATATATATATATGTATATGTATATATATTATTTATTTAAAGTGTTTTAAAACTTAAGCCCAATAATGTTTAACTTAAAAAAAAGTCTTTTTCTCTTTAATAAACAACTACGTTTATTCAATCGAACATTTTCTTGATTTTTTTAAGTCATTATTACTATTTTTTGATAACTAACTAAATTTTTTTATTAATTTCACAACCTAAATTGTTTTTAACATTTTTTCTTAAAACAAATCAATTATTATAATTATATTAATTTTATTTTCTACAAACTTGTCGCTTTAAATTTATTGAATATTGTTTTAATGTTCTTAATTATATATATATATATATATATATATTTTACTTTTTTTCAATTCTTCCTTTAAATTTATAGAGACTTAAATGTATTATTAAAAAATTTAAAATAGATTATTTTCAAACATAGTAACTGGAAATATATTATAGTTTACATTTTTAAGTATAAATTCTCAACAAAATTTTGGATAAACGACTAAATTAGTTATTTTGAACTTTTTTATAGAATGATTAATTATTTAAATATAGAAAGTAACTAATTAACTAATTATCATATATTTAACTGAATATCATGTATATAAGTAATAAAATCTTTAAAATTAAAATAAATTATTATTAAACATAATAACATCAAAAGTATGTTAAAAAATTATTATTAAATAATTAAATGAAAGAAAATTATTATTATTATTTTGTTTTTCTAATGAAACTGTATATAATTAATTATTTAGGAACGTACATGCCATTTTGGAAGTTTTCGAAAATGAAATCAATCTGTAAGCATAAAAGGTGGATGGATTCTGAAGTTAGAGCAACTATGATCTCTCCATACTCTTCTTTGTTTTTATTGTTGATTTCACATACTTTTTATGCAAGTCCACAATGATTCTTCTTAGAGATACATTCTTTTTACTACAATGGATGTTATATCGCAGTGTAGTCGCCGAAGTAGGTTAAAAGATTGTTTTTGATTCCATCATGAATTTCTAATTTTGTCTCTGAGCAACAACTGCTGCTCCTTCTTGGGTTTTAAGCTTGAACTACAACGATAACGGTGTTGTGGGAGAAACCCATTAGTGATAGAGACAACAAGGGAGAATGAGGTTTTGAAGAGGTGATAATTTTGTGAAAAATTAATCTTATATATTGTGGAGGTAGGAAAAATTTTACCTAACCCCAAAATGGGATCCAATTTGTTCTAACAATGGAGGTTTTCGATTGCTCTCTAGGTTAGTCCAAATAAAAATTTTCAGTCTCATGCCTCTTGATAGGATTGTTCAATATATTTCTTCATCTTTCTTAGGAAACAACTGATTTCGATACCCAAGTTGAAAAAGAACATTCCAGTATTTTACCTATTCTTTTAACAGATATTCATTCAAGTATTTGAATATTAAGTATCTGAAATATTTGATTAACTGCATCAGTTATGATAATCATAGCATATTATTATCACTAGCAAAATCGTTGGGTCAGCTTTTTGAAACTAAGAGTAGACAACTACATATAGGCCTATATTATGGGTGGCCCATTTTGTATGGACACATAAAACTTCTTACTTACATGCCTTTTCTACTAACAACACCTCCTGAACCCAGGACGGGTCAACAAGATTATTAAAAATCATGATTCCCCTCCTTGAAAAAAATTATCTCATTACCACACCAATTGAAATGCTTAAATATGTCATTTAAACTTAAGTATAAGTTAAAAAATGTCATAATTGTTGGACTTAAATATAAGTAAATCTTAATCACTTGAATATTATTATTCTAAAAATAGTTTTATCTTTAAAAATAAATTTCAATAAATAATAATTTGATGGTGTATCACCCAATAGTGACATCTAAGGAGATTCTATAATTTGTTTGAGAAAATAGGATATAATCATTTGCAAATCTGAATAACTTGGATTGATCTTAAAACCAATTCTTGTTATAATAGACATAACAACTTGTAACAATAAACTTAACAACTTGTATTTGCATATTAACATAGGCCCAAAAGCCTATAAATATAGTTTTATTCTTTATTGAGTACTCACTCAATTTCATTAGTATTTACTAAATACTTTTCACATATCTCTCTAAGCTATTACTAACCTAAGCATTGTAGGTGAACCCCCACTCAGTGTTTCATCAACAAAGTACAACAACCCTTTCAGAGAGGATTCCACATGATTAAAGCTCGGTTCATTCAAAGTATCTCCCAATCTATGTTGGATAACTTCAACTCAGATCCATTAAGAACATTTGGCACTCATTGTGGAGTTTGGATAAAACTACTCCCATACCACAACTCTTATAGTACTTATTAGAAGTCAGACTATCACATGAACATCATCATATTGCAAAATTTACTCATCTTTCCTTGACACCCTCAAAGATCATATGGAGAATGTTCTCTAAAGGAATGAAACAAGTGTCTAAATTCCATCGCGATCATAGAGGACAAATTCGACAAAGACTTGGAACCAAGATGTGAGCTCACCACGATAATATGCATGCTCTTTAAGAACAAATCGTCATCTTACACCAAGATCGAACCACACATCCATATGAGTAGAATTTCTAACCATAGTATACTGAGCAGGTCGTTGAGCTCTCGCCCTATCATTCTCGATAAACTTAACAAAGACGTGAGTTGACTAGCACGATGCTCATCGATAGAGAGTTCCTACGGAGTCACGCACACAACGAATTTAGGCCGAAAGTCAATCTTGCACTCTCAGCAAGACTATCAACTTAGAACAACTAGTAAGGCCACATCCAAGGGTTGACACACATAGAGAATCACATGAATGCAAGCAACTGATGTCCATTAAAGTTATACCAATGCCTCCATTGAATGTGGAAATACGAGCCAACGTGGCTGGCATTCATTCCCTCACATTCAAAGTTTGAAAAGTGACCATGTATTGAAAAGTACAATGACTCCTAAGACCCAGAAACTCATGTAAAGACCTCACTCAGGCCAAACTTTTTTCTAAGAACGTAAGAGCACATTATCGATCGTTCCCTACTACTCTTAAGGAAGCAACCCTGGAATGATACTACTATTTACCTCAAAATTCAATTGATTCATTTGATACCTATAGTGAGAGGTTCTCAACTCAGTTTGTTGATTGCAAGTAAATGGTCACAAGCTTGGCATCGCTCCAACACATCACTCAAGGAGATTTTGAACCCTGTGTTTATGATTTGGTTCTCCAAAGCATCCATGAATATTCTTGATTTGCATCTGGCAGTTTCCATGCACTCTCTCTTAGTCAGATTGCGTCTAGGGACTTTTTCTGGACTCTTTGTATGTCAAACCTCCCATGCACTACGAGCCTGAGCGAGCAAATATATTTACATTGAAGAAGACTCAAAAGCCAGGAAATGGGTAGATGAAGCATTTAAGCGTTTAAGCCTCTTTTAAGCATGAAACATCGTGACTACGAAATGTCACATCCTAAGAAAACGTGATAGGTTAGGTGAAACGCTAGTTACCTAAGTGACATAACTTCTCAAAACCATTAAAACCCATCATAAATATGAAAACCATTCATTAATGGTTGTAGGTATATCTACCATTTTAAAATAAGTTATTACTAGACTAAGCTTGATTATATGAGCTCTATGAATAGTCACAAAGTTCAACCCAAACTTGTTGTGAAAAGAAAACTGTTTGTGAGACGTGTGAAAAAAATGAAACCAAAGCTTGATTACGCTTAAGATTGTGTTCCAAGCTTGGGGCCTTGTACCATCCAATGTTGAAATCTAAGGAGATTATATTACCCTTATGAAAACAAAGTATAACCACCTACATATTTGGATAATGTAATTGGGCTAAAAACCGATTTTTGTTACAACAAACTTAACAACCCAATATATAGTAACCACTTGTGTTTGGATCTTAACCTAGGCCAAAAGTCTATAAACATAGTTTTATTCTTTAGGAAGTACTTACTCAATATCATTACTACTCATTAAATACTTTTCACATATCTTTCTAAATTATTACTAAATTGAGTGTCAAAATTTTTTATAGGTAAATCTCGCTTGGTGCTTCATCGACAAGCTTGACAACCCTTTTAGAGAGGATTCCATTTGACTAAGGATAGCATAATTTAAAATCTCTCTCAATTCATCTCGGACGGTTCTAACTCATATATGGTGAAATCATAGGATAATTTATAAGAATATCTTCTTGTTACATGAAAAATAAAAATATTAAATAACCTCAACCATTATTCTTAACCAATATAAACAAATTAATTTTGTTTATAAATGAGATAGGAAGTATTATAACATATGGATATAACTATCCAAGGAATTATAACAAATTATTCTTGTTATATGATAGTTGTACAAGGAAAATGTAATCCTGCATAGTGTAGAGGGAAAGAAAAGGTAAAATGAAAAAGTGATAATATAAAATAAAAAAAGAATAGAAAAAGTCAGTAGAAAAGCAACAACAACAGTAAGGTAAATTATAATATATGTAAGAAATTAAAAAAAATAAGAATACAAAAAGAAAGCTATCACCTTGCCACAATCTAATATTTGCTTTTGCGTTTCATGTGTTCTCTCCATGTGAGCTTGAAGTTATGAATAAAGTTGAACGGTGACAGGTGTTTCGAGACTCTGGTACGTGCAATTCAACTTTGTGGATGCTGTGATTTGATATGAAAAACGTGGCAAGCTGTACCTAATAGTGTTATTTATGATCACAGATTAAGTTCAGGATGAATTAGTTAGGAGTTTACATCATAGGCTACTATCAAAATGGTTACTGGTTATGAAATTAACTAACGATAATAAAAAACTAAAATCATTTTAAAATATTAGGTTTTTTTCGTTGTGTAGTTTTATGGGTTTTATCGATTTTTAACTGTGAATATGCAATGTTAATCTTTTTAATCATATCTACTAAATCATTCGAATTGAATATTGTTTTGTTATTGAATTTTTGATCGCTTTTGTGATGTTTTTCTCATATCCAACACTTTATATTTATATTTTTTTTATGAGGAATAGGTATTATATTACTAAATATAAACTGTAATTTAATTATTATTAATGATCCAATACTAAATCTTAATAAATTAACAAAAAAAGTCCATACTCAAAACATGATTATAGATAATAACAATTTATGTAGGTGGTAGTTTTTAACAGTTAAATAGCATTTTCTAATTAGGCCTTTCCTGACGGGTGTATTTATGTAATTTTCTAATCATAAGTGCATTACCTTTCGCACCCCCATAATTTTATTTTGGACCTAAAATACACCTCCCGACCCAGCGGTACACAAGGCCTCTAGCCTTGAGTCGAATAGGCGAAAAGACTTTTCCGATGTCCTTCAGGTTTCTTTTAACTTCCCGCGCTTTCCATAGATTAATATAGGTGTTGTGGACATGTCGTGGGTCACTTTTTCCGACAGTTGGCACTGTCTGGTTGAGTTGTTATGCTAGCTCATAATTGGCTAAGTTATTTACACATATACAAATTTAAGGTGCTTGAGTATACATACCTTTTGGTTTGTACATACACTTTCTTCCAAATAATATTTGAATTATGGCCTTTGAAGTTTCTGATTAGCTTGCATTTACATTTTTCAGAGCTTTTGTTTTTATTTCGAGTACTTCTTTTACCTCGTCTTTTAGATCTTATATCATTAAGACTTTCTATTTTGATTTTCTTCTTCAGTGAGTCACTCGAATTTCACATCCTTGAATTACTTGGCTTTCATACCATGGTTTCCACTTTGTTGAGCCTTTCGGCTTCCGTACCATCGAGCCTTTCGACCTCTATATAGTCAAGCTTTTCGATATCTATATAGTCGAGCCTTTCGACTTCTTTATAATCGAGCCTTTCTACCTTTGATCCTTTTAGCCTTTGATCCTCTGACGAGTCTCTGTATCTTCAGTCGGCCCTCGAGCCTTTTGGCCGTGTAACCTACAACGTGTTTTTATACCATCATTTGGCTCTCATGTCTTTCGGTCGTGGAACCTATGATGTGTTTTCGTATCGTCATTCGGCTCTTTAGCCTTTTGGTTGTGGAACCTATGACATTTTTTTCGTTTTGTAATTCGGCTCTTGAGTCTTTCGGCCACGGAACCTATGGCGTGTTTTCGTATCATCATTGGCTGTAAAGTCTTTTGGCCGCAGAACCTATGACATTTTTGGGTATGATCATTCGGCCTGTGGGCTTTTCACCGTGGTACCGAAGATCTTTTTCACAGGGTATTCGGCTTATGGGCTCTTCACCGTGGTACCAAATACTTTTTTCCGTATCGTCATTCGGCTTGTGGGCTATTCGTTGTGGTACTGAAGACATTTTCGACCTGTGGGCTCTTCACCGTGGTACTGAATACCTTTTTTTGTATAGTCATTCGGCCTGCGGGCTCTTCACCGTGGTAACGAAGACGTTTTTTCTGTATGATCATGCGGCCTGTGGGCTCTCGTCATGGTACCGAAGATCTTTTTTGTATGGTATTCAGCCTGTGGGTTCTTCATTGTGGTACCGAATACCTTTTTCCGTATCGTCATTTGGCTTGTGGGCTCTCACTGTGATACCAAAGACATTTTTTTCATATGATTATTCAGCCTGTGGGCTCTCACCGTGATACTGACGATCTTTTTCATATGGTATTCAGCTTGTGAGCTCCTGATCGTGATACCAAATACCTTTTCTCATATCGTCATTCAACTTGTGGGCTCTTGCCGTGGTACCAAAAACATTTTTTCATATGTCCAGCTTGTGGGCTCTTGCCGTGGTATCGAAGATCCTTTCCGTATGATATTTGGTTCATGAGGTCTTCACCGTGGTACCAAATACTTTTTTTCGTTTTGTTATTCAACCTGTCAACTCTTCACCATAATACCAAAGATAGTTTTTTCGTATGGTGTTCGATTTGTAGATTCTTCGCTATAATACCGAATATCTTTTTCTGTATCATCATTCAGCCATTAAACCTTTCAACATGAAACCAAAGAGCTATTCATGGATGAATATGTAAATTGTATTAGACAACTATAATAAAAGTTTAATAATATCTACTATTTAGTTTTCCATTAAACCTCTTTATGCTTGATCCTAAAACTAAACATAGTAACCATTTTCATAGAATGTTTATCATAATATTAGTCTTCAATAAATATCAGCAAATTCATTTCTCAAACATTCTTTATATTGTAATTCTAATAATCGTTTGAAAATTCTTTATATTGTAATTATAAAATCAAAATACGTTGTGACCAAGTTCCCAAGAAATTCAGGCTATGACACCTAACTCTTTCCAACAATTCCTTTTATCACTCCTCTAACACTTTCTAGGAGGGTAATTTATGTTGGGAACAACGGGGAATTTACCACATACACATATCTTCACATTTGGTAAGATATTGTCCACTTTGGGCTTAAGCCCTCATGGTTTTGCTCTTGGGCACCTCCCAAAAGGCCTCTTACCAATGAAGACTACCCATGTGTATATAAACCCATTTGCAACCCCTTGTTTGAGTGATGTGGGACTTTGTTTGCACCCCAACAATTTATTCAAAACTTAAAATCGAAGATTATTTTGTCAATAAGTTGACTATAAGTTAACTATTCAAAATATTAATTGAGCTTACATCACGACTATTATTATTGTTTTCTTTTTTTTTCTTTTTTCCGACTGAGGTGAAGAAGTTCTTAAACTTTCCTACTATTAAGTCTTGACTCTTTATGCTTTCGACTAATGCTAAAAAATCATGATATTTAAAAAGAAATCAATGGCCCATTATATACGATGAAGTTTACATTTTTCCTAGAATTACGATTTTTATGAATAGGAAATAATTAATAGTTATAAAGATTTAAAATTTAAACATTTTTAAATGTTATTTTAAAATTTTCTTAAATATTGATACACTATTATTTTTATTTTGTTTTATTACTTATTATACTTGAACTAAATAAATGACATTTAACCGTTATTGTTTTTATTTCATACTTGATTGTTACCGGCAGTTCTATTTTATATAATCCAAATATGGCTAGAAAATGCATTAACTAGGAGGCAATGGTGCAGGAAAAGCAATTAGCTTAAATGATACGTTGACACCGTAATCTCGTTATCCCCATTTCACATTCTTTATTGGCACCCGTTATCCAAGTTGACTATGAAAGAGAAACGTTAGCTGGTTTTGTCTTCCGTGGAATGTGTTTGTTTGTTTACAAGGTGTGAAGATGTCATTTGCATATCGAAGTGAAACGTCAACAAAAAGGAGAGAAAACCAATTGCCTTTCATTTGATTGCGTGAAGGAGAGCGAACAGAGAAGAGAGAGAGTTGTGTTTTCGATGCCCAGAGAAGAGAGAAAGTTGGGTTCGAGTTGCCATTAGGGTTTCTCGAAGGTTTCATGTTTACAGAGCATTATCGAAGGTTTGCACCGGTATAGGACGAAGAGCCAACTTGAGGGATTCTCGAAGGATTCATGTTCAGTGAATGTCATTGAAGGTTTGCACCGTCATCGAAGTGTATCTTTCGCTTTTGATGTGGACTTAAACCCTTAGGTCATCGTAAAAATTGTTTTTTGGTGTGTTTTAGGTTGTTGATTTTTCTATCTGATACATGTATGTTTAAAAATCGTTTTTTAGTGTGTTTTCGGTTGGTGATTTTTGTATCTGATGCATGTATGCGAAAAAATCGTTTCTTGGTGTGTCTTGGGTTGTTGGTTTTAGTATTTGATACATGTATGCAAATAAATTGTTTCTTGGTGTGTTTTTGGTTGTTGGTTTCCATATGTGCTTCGTTTATGTATGTCAATGTCCTCCTCCTGACAAAAAAAATCACTTCTTGGGGGGAGGGGGTGTTTATGTTCATGGTTTTCATCTCTGCTACATGTATGCCAAAGTCTTACTCAATGAACTACTTAGGTCAACAAAGTAAACCATTGCGTGTTGGGGTTTTCACACCTTCCTAGTTTCCATCTCTAAGGCATGTATGTATGCCAAAGTCATACTCAGTGAACCACTTAGGTCAACAGGTAAACGATTCCGCATTGGGTTTTCCACACCTTGCTGGTTTCCATCTAAGGCATGTATTTATGCTAAAGTCATACTCAGTAAACCACTTAGGTTAACAAAGTAAACCTCTTATTAGTTTGTTTTCGATTACTGGTTTCCCTTTTAGGCATGTATGTATGCCAATGTCCTACTCTGTCAACCACTTAGGTCAAAAGAGTAAACCATTCGGTGTTAGATTTTCTATAGCTTGTTGATTTCCATCTCTAAGACATGTATGTATGTCAAATTCCTACTCAGTGAACCACTTAGGTCAACAGAGTAAACTATTGCGTGTTGAATTTTTCACACCTAGCTGGTTTCCATCTTTAAGGCATGTATATATGCCAGAGTCCTCCTCAATGAACCACTTAGGACAACACAGTAAACCATTATGTGTTGAGTTTTCAACACCTTGGCGGTTTCCATCTCTAAGATATGTATGTATGCGAAAGTTCTTTCACTTAACCACTTAGACGTATTCGAAAGTCATCCTGACAAGGACCTTCAACATCCAATTGCAACTATTTTGTTTTTTCATTCTACTCTACATATTGACTAATGACATAATTTTTTTGTTAATATGTTTTAAAATTGATGTGTTTTTGCAGCATAACAATGACAACTGCTAAAAGTTTTGAATCAAAGGTATTTGTCTTAATGTCCATATTAATTATTTAAAAATTCTGATAAGTTGTATCTTATGATCATTATTGGGTATTTATTTGTTGTTGTATGTAGGTATGTGTTATACACTGTTGCAGGACAACATATTTGAGAGTTGCTAATATAATGCTTATCGAAGAACATAAGGCTTGTATTGGCAAAACTCCTTTTGCATGGTTCATAGACCTTGTAGGCAAAGTGAAACTCAACAATAGACTGCTGAAGGAGTTATGTATACGATGGGTTGAAAGGAGGGGAGGTTTTTTTGATAAGGTCTAACTTTGTTTCCTTTACATCTTAGATGTTTGTGTAGGTTTGGGTCTTAAAATTGGTAGAAGTATGATTGATCTTAGAAGGGAAACGTAAGATTCTCATATTAGGAGGTTATTTCCTTATAAAGATGTACATGTGAAGATGATTTTTGAACAACTTGAGAAATGTCGCAATGACATTAATGTTGATGATTTTTGTAAACTATATATATTGTTAGGACTGGGTGAGTTCTTTTTGCCCAATGTCAAGGCACTATTTTTTATGGTTTATTTATCATAGATGAGTTAGGGGAACCTTGTAATTGTAATTGGGAAACAATTGTGTACCAATTTTCGATTCAAAGTTTGTATCGAATATCGACTTCCATGTGGAACGATGTTGAACTTGGCTATACATATGTTATGAGTTGTGCATATGTGTTGCAGGTAAATTGAATATAATGGTTAATGAATTTCTGATCTAGATGATATTGATCATGAGTTAATTATAGACTCTAGACTGCTTATTATAAATGTAATATTTGAAAAGGTGATGAATTATATTTTTGATAGTATTGATTGTATGTTACAATTATCTTGAAAGTGTTTTAAATTGTTAGGTTGCCCAACTTTTTGTGTTGTGTTTGTTTTTAAAAAAAGATTATGATAATAATATGTTACGCGAGAATAGATAATACAACAAGTGATAAAACTAGACTGTGAGCATATGAGTTTTCTTTTCTTTTCTATTTATAAGTTTTTTTTATAGTTGTTTATATTTTAAAATTATTATAAAAAGGGATATATTTTATAATACTTTATAAATGATATGTATGTGTATATGTTTTCGTTATAGATCTATTTGCATGATATATTCTTTAGGAGATGGAACTAAGGATGTTATCGAGAACAAAACATTGAAGTCATAGAACCTAAACCCCCAATCTCCAAGTATCATCACAAGTAGTGATAAGCTTTCTGAAGTATGAAAGAGTTGTCTCAATTTTTTTTTTCCTTATATATAAATTTATATAAATAAAAAAATATATTTTTTAATTTTAATATATTTTATATATTTAACACTTCCAAAATTTGTGTACATATATTTTGAACCCGCAAAATATATTTTGAAAATCCACCACAGATCACATGTACTTATATCTCTCTATATTTAGAGCAGATCAAAGAACCATGTTTCGTACCTCGTGTGGTTTTGAATCCTTGGATAAGCGACTTTTTTAGTTAAGATAGACCTGTTGATGAGAACCAAGAGCTGAAGTTTAACCAACCTCAAGCACCTGCACAAATAAATAATTCAAAGGATGCTTTGCAAATTCCAAGTGGACCAATCACTAGGTCAAGGACCCAAAAACTAAAAGAGGCATTGATTGGGCTAATTCAAGACATTTTGACTGCGCAAACAAAGTCTAAGATTGAATTGAAGCCTAATCACGTTCTTAATTTGATATGGGCTGATGAAGGAATTAAATGAAGGAGATTT
>Ga0209700_103611_pt1 | contig 29307 bp, 11 predicted proteins | sample SiratroredBW_FD_187528 | JGI IMG/M metagenome (GOLD analysis project Ga0209700, IMG submission 187528) | Root nodule microbial communities of legume samples collected from California, USA - Siratro red BW (SPAdes) (version 2) | ecosystem: Host-associated > Plants > Roots > Nodule | place: USA...
GTTTTTAAAAATAACTTTTTAAAAAAAAAAAAAAAAAAAACTCAGAAAGACGCATCTGTAAACACAACCGTATCAAAAATAAATTAAAAACATGCCTCTAAACACTGAATTAATGAAAAATGAATAATAATATGTTTACTACCACAGCTTTAGTACAAATGAAAAGAATCAGAAATTTTAACACAAATAAATATCAGAAAATTGTGAAAATTATAATATGAAACTGAAGTCCTACGGTCAAATGAATAAAAAAAAAAGTGTACTCTTTTTAATAAAAATGGTAAAGAATTGCATGACTTTGTAGGAACTGCTATGAACCCAGTTCTAGCTGATAGTGTTTCAAATTAATCAATTTGCCATAATATTTGGAGGATAATTTTAGGGATCAATAGTCACTTTTCTAGAACATATAAAGTGAAGTATTGGTTATCCTATGATGACTAATTTTTACAAGGAAACCAAAAGAAAATTATGCAACCTAAACCACTAGACTGGTTTACCCTTACCTTAGTCCCAAAGATAGGCATACCATTGAGCAATTTTACTTTTACCATTCAAATTTCAATTATCAAATTTCAGTTATTATGATGTAGAACTGAAAGTTGAACTTTTTCGTCACTGCTCACATCACCTTAAGTCTTATAATTTAATTATAAATTATAAATTGACCGTCACATCACCTTAAGTCTTATAATTTAATTATAAATTATAAATCGACCGTCGTAATACCCTGATATATCACCTAATCCAATTAACCTGATTTATTAATCGTGCATATTTACATAAAATTTACACATTAAAATTTCGTGCATATTTACATAAAATTTGGGCATTAAAACTTTTGTTAATTTAATATACTAATGAACAATATATAAAAATTTGGAAAGACATATTTTCCAAAACTCACTTAAATAACCATATTTAAAAAAAAATTTGGAAAGATACAAGATATTATTTTCCAAAACTCACTTAAATAGAAATTGGAAAGTTGAACAACGGCACCCGGGTTTTCATAGATGCCAAAAAACAACTTCTAACTTGAAACAAAATAGATTCGTTCAAAAGATCCAAAATGTGCATCTCCTGAATAGACTTCACTGTTTAATATTATAAAAATCACCGGTCATACTCTAACCATGCTTCAAATGTCACGTAGTCCACGATTAATAAGCCACACATCCAAAAAAACTCTCAAATAAATAATTCCAAAAAAAATTCATCAAATATACATCAACATTTAGAATATACATCGAATATACCTATTTTGGTCTATAATGTTTTACGGTTGTGAATAATTCCAAATGTTGTGCATACTATGGTAGTTAGATTAGTAAGTAAACAACACATCTCACTATATATTTAAAATGTATCCAGTAACTACATACCTAAAATGTATCTAGTAAACAACCAGGGATACCTTTAAAATCCTGTGTTTCAGACACTAACCTTATATGCACATAAAGGTCTGATGGAATAATTCAATAATGTGTTTAGTAGTCATAATGATTTACAAACTATGCTTCAATGTTTTCCAGAATCAACTCCTCTGGAGAAATTGCATTCTGAAGAATAATATTCAAGAAACATACAATAAATCCTACTTAATACAGTCAACTCTTAAAAACTCAAGAATTTGGAACTCTCTCAGTCAAGTGGAGAACACCATGTCAAATATTCCAACTAATAATGTTAAACATAACATATTTGTACCATTGACAGAAATCTGTTATGCCTTGCACTGTTCAGATCATTTATCATATGATATAGTAGCAGTATCATTATCTTATGGTATAGTTTCAGTATCAATAGATCGGTCATATAATAACTAATGCAGCAATAATGGCCTTTTATCATTATTCTTAAGTAACCTTTCAAACAAAAGGTGCAACATCAACCTTGCAGTTGTTGAGATATGCCTGAGGTAAAGTGGAATCCTTATGTAGATAATAAATCCCCAAAAGCTCATTTATTTATATTCCAAAGATGAATGAGAAGTTAACCTAATATAAGACATTTAATAATTTATTTATATTTGATAATAAAACATTCCCAGATCCCCAGCTACAAGTTCTTTGTTCTGAAAGAACAATATTTAACTCGCGGCTGGAACCCTAATGCCACCACCCAAAGACCTCCAATGCCAATTTCAGTTAGCAAGGCAGAAAAAGTTAACTCTCATGGCAATCAACAAAAGATTAGAAGACATTGCAAAGTAAAAAGAAGTTAAGTTGCTAAAACCGGTAAATGAAGTGGTATAAATTTATACTCACCATGAGTAGGTTTGTGTGTTTGGTTGTTAAGAGTGCATTGGTCTCCAAATAGGAAGGAGTGAGGCTAGCACAGCATGACCTAGTAAGGGTTAGCACTCACTGGCTCACACTAACCAGAGCTAGATCATGCTGGCAGCTTCACTTTTTCCTTTGGGATCATTTTCATCACACCACTTCTCCAAGTTCAGCAGGTACAGGAAAAAAACAAGGTAACAAACACAGGAAACCGCAAAAGACAAACACTTGGAACATGAAGGCGGTGCAAATGTACAGTAAAACTGTACAAGTACACATGCAATTAAAACTAGCGATGAAGAAGGATCTGAGGAGGGAAAAGAAAACTAGGAAGGCTGAAAGAAGAAGTGGAATGAGTCCAGACTTCAGAGAAAGACATGAATGAGATGAATAGGAGGAAGATACATAGAAGCATGAGAGGTAAAGGGTAGATATATAGAGGAGATATGAAAAATGAGGTTAAGGTTATGAGAGACATAACCCACCTTGTGTAACAGTGAATAAAAGATAGAAAGCATGAAAGATGCACAGTGAAATTAAGAAGAGCAGAGGTGAGAAGATGCATGATGAGTTGTCTTGGTTGGCTAATGGGGTCAGAGGCATAGCTAGTTAGCTATTAGGGCGGCATGGCAGTGGAGGGATTCTGACTCTCTCAGCCTTTTCTTCCTCTGTTGCACCTATTCCAATTGCCATCTCCAACAATATTATAATAACTATTTCCTTTGTTGGAACCATTCTTTCTTCTTTACATACTTTAAAAAAATATATATAGAAGGACTAAATTAGATCAATTTTAAATAAATACATGTACTTTTCTTTTTTATAATTATCTTTACAGCAATATTAATATTAATATTCCTTTTATACTTGTAGTAAAAGTAGTTTTAACCTTAGCCTATATAAGTGTTTTAGTAGACAGATCTTTGTATGAGTTTTAAGTGGTATATGGTATGAGATCATCCTCTCGTATATTTGGAAAAGAAACAAATGATATTCAGAAATAAATTGTTTAAATATGAAAACTGAAGCAGAAAATTATGTGTCTCCTGGTCATGAATCAATTTTCTTTTGCTATGTGGTCCAACAAATCCTATAATATTCATGAAGACTGGTTCAAAGTTGACAATAAGTAATTTAACAAGAATACTAGATGTTCATGAATAGAGAGAGATGTAGTTTGCATGGGGATTTACTTGGAGGTTTACTAGTATATAAAAGTTGTGGAATGTAGAATTTTCTTGGATTCTCTCAGTTTCTATCTTCTTTTACTGTCATATCCTCCTTCAGTTGATGCCTATACATGAAATATATATATATATATATAGTATAATTTTCTATTTAGAAATTAGATCATAAATCACAATAGAAGAGTCTAGTGGTGAAGAATGAAATAATATTATCATTGAATAAATATTTTTGGTGAGCACAGGAGAATGGAATAATAAAATTGTTATTAGGTGGTGTGTAAAATGAAAATGTGAAGGGGGATGGACAATTATGAATATAGATTCAGAGTAATAAAGAGAGAGACAAGAGGGCACAGCCCCTACAATAGCACAAAAACACAACAATTATTGGGTTTGGGAAGAAAAGAGAAAGAAGATGGTGTGGTTTAGAATTCCTATGCAAAATTTGGGTATGGATGTGTCAATTCTTCTCTCTCCCGCTGTTTGTTGCACAAGGGTAGAGTGATCAACCTCACTTGTCAATTCATGTTTCGGGTTACTTCAATTCAATGTCGTTTTTCAGTTTCCACTTCTCACCAATCGAGAAAAGCAACCAACTATATCCCTTTGCTACCATCATCATCACACCCTCCATTTTCCTCTTAATTTATCCATTCATTTTGAGTTAAGAATTTACATAACTTTTTGCACTAGATCCAAAGTTTCATGCCAAAATTATTTAAAGTAATTAAAATAATTTTTTGAAACGACTAAAACATGAGGCAATTTTAAGTGAAAAAGAAACACATTTTATTATGCAAAATACTGTGAATCAGGGTTCAGATATTTGGTGGGAGGGATAGAGATAAAGAAGAAAATAAATTTTATGATGGTAACTGTATTTATCTGTTCTGTGTTGTGTTTGTGTTGGAGAACCCAACTTCAAGTTTGAGTCTTCAAAGAATAGTTAAAATGAGAAAAAAAAACTTGCATTAATGTAAAAATTGGATGCAATTTAATATTTTAATCCATAGGTGTGGTGATAGGGTTAGAAAGATGAGTGTAATAAGTGTTTGTAATTAAATGAAAATAACTACATTCCTCTTATATATCTACATTTCTCTTATATATCTACAATATAATAAGTTTTTTGTGATACATTTACAATGTTTTCTAACTCTATCTATTCATTTAACATTTATTTGCCAAAAGTTGTTTCTCAACACTTATAGTAGTAACTATTGTTCAAATTTGTTCCCTTTAAAAATGTGCTTAGTGCATGTTTGTAAAATAGATTGCATTCCCTGAAAAGTTTATTTCTTAAAGAACAATAATATTATTGCTTCTCATTTTGCCAAATGTGAAATTTTGTGTTAAAGCTGGAATCCAAACACACCATTTTTAAAGTAATGTTCATATGATAAATTTTAAAAAACTGCTTATTTAAAGGACTATACTTTCCTAGTGTTTTCAATGCTATATTTATATCTCTGAAAAATATTTCCTAGTAAGTTAACTATGGTTAAGCCCTTCTTAAGACAGAAGCTTCTAGAATCACACGAGTTTTTTTTTAAGGACCATAATTTGAATGGATTGACCCACCTGGGGGATTGTACTAGTCTTCTAGCCAGGGGTCTTTCTCTGAGGATGACCAATTTGTCCTTGGATGTTTTCCAAACTTTACCTACACTTGTTTTTTTTTCGTTTTTAAAATGTCATTCCACAAATAATTTAATATTTCAAACAAACATCATTCTGAAATTAATTTAATGTTTCAATGAAGAATGAATACTGTTAGCATATATATATATATGCTAACAGACATATACATATGCTAACAGATACTTACTTTTAATTCTTTGGATTAAACTTACCTTAAAAAAAAGAGTGGAATATCATTAATAGGTAAGAAATTGATGCACCATTAATACAAGAATGAGGTGGTTTGATTTAATTTATAATTATTCAAATATATTATTTTAAATTTTTTAAATAGATTTATCTTAAATTTAAAAATATAAATTTTAATTTTAATTTAATTAATTGAATTTGAATTGAATATAAATTAGATAACTTTTTAGAATTTGAAGATTAGTCTGAGTTAGTAGTTATGAAAAGTTTGGCATCCGCCCATAGCCTTTCAAGTTTTGGATCTAAAATATTACTTTATACAGATAACTCATAATTTAGTGACAGTAAATTTATTCCAACCCAAAAAATTTCGAACACACAAATTTTAGAGAGCCGAATGATAACTCAGTATTTATTATATGGATTTCATATAATGGAATGTTGACTATGTGTCGGTGTAGTTGTATATAGAGCTATGAAAGCAACAATAGACAGAAAATTTTCAGAGAAAGAAAGTAGGAATTTAATTTCTGTCGTGCCTCTTTTCTCATTATCCATCTATTCTGTATTGAACACGCGAGTCATGCAACTTTGAAGTTATACTGGAGTCTACTCTTCTTTTTTCTTTTATGCTCTTATAGATTATTGCAATATACCTATACTGAGCTGTTATCTCTTTTGTCCTTTTAAATTTTGCATTCATTATAAAGTGTAAGTATGTTCAATTAAATCTACTGTTCTTCTTTATTTTATGTTTGTTTTTTTGTACTTTCATAAATAATCAAAATTTTTTTAACACAAAATTGATGAGTATGTCATCCATGTTTTCCTTTATTTTATGTTTGTCTTTTTTACTTTCATAAATAATCAAAATTTCTTGTTGAACACAAAATTAATGAATATGTCATCCATGTTTGAAGATACATACAGTGAGGCATACTAAGAGGATTTCTGAACTCTCTGCAGTTACAGATAGTATGAGAAGCTTTCTGTCCATATTAGAACTGATTCTGAAAATTTCCCTCCATATTAAAACTAATTTACATCAAAAATGAAATGATAAATAAATAAAAAAATACATGTTCAATACCATGTTTTTTCAGACAAACCTTAACTATATTTTTATGCTAGTATAAGATGGTGTAATGATAAGATATATAATAATTATAACTACCAAATGTTGACTGATAATATATAATTTTATGTTTACATTTACGGTTAGTTTAAGTTGTCCAATGCATATTAACATGGACGAGATCAGAACAGCCACTGAGAATGTACGCAATTCTTGAAATTATGATTACGAAGGCATTAGACTACAGCATTAGACTACAACCTAGCAGCTGCAAAAGTGAAAAGTGAGCCAAAAGCAAATAATTAAATGGGAGGAATATTCAGGAAAAAAGTGTACAAACCTTGGTTTCCTCGTTTTCTTTCAGGGGCTCAATAAAAGCAATGCCCCAATGTCATCATGGAAAAAGAATTCCGGGAAAGGATTGCACTCAACCCACAATCATACCTTACATTGGGCCTATAATTGCAATCCCAATTCATTTAACGACTAACCATTTACTATACAACTTAATTACACACTACAATCACATATTTACATCAAAGAAAAAAGAGTAGACTTCTCTGGCAAAAACAAAAATATTCTCCGCCAGTCATCCAAAATACAAGACCGCGGGCAACATTTGCTTTCTCTTCTTCCACCTACAATCCATATTTCTTCCAAGATGCATCTCACCCACCAAGTGAATACATTGTAATCTTACACGCATTATGTTTAGCCCTGTATACCCTGTCTTCTCATCTTTCCTTTTACAACCTTGTTAGCTCTGTTTGAATCTGGCCACCATTCTCTTGCACTTCTCTCAAATTATGAAGATGAATCCATCTTTCAACAATTGAGATCCACGAAGAAGCCAACGTTAGGATTCAACAACTAAAGGCTGGCCAAAAGCTGAAGTCGGTAGAATGAACCACCATTTACCAGTTTCACCCCCGATTTAATGAACCTCGTAGACTCTCTTCAGGCAACGTCCAGGAAAGCAAATGTCCACCTGAATCCCCGCTCAATAACTGTTTCAGGTCAGTTGTGAGGTGAAGGGCAGTAACAGGATGCTTATGGAACTTTAGTACTTTGCGTAAAATCAACTTGTATTCTGGTTCTGTTCCACCAAGATTTAACACTCCCGCCCCTCCAAAACCTGATTTGCTAAGGGAGCTATCTGGGTTGGAGCAGTGAACCATCTGCCACACCTTGACAGCTCCACTCTGATGACCTGTAGCATACCACTTTGTGTCCAACCAATCAGAAAATGTACTGCTTGTCACTGAGAGAATGGAATCAGATGGCAGTTGTGACGTTTTGATCAGTGCCAGGCAATCTCCATTTATACTCCAAACAGCCAGAAGAATACCAGCTGCTGTAACAATCTCTCCGGTCAAGTCATTCACAAAAATTGCTGAAACTGGTGCTGGGAATTCTGGGAGCTGCCGTACAAATGCCATGGAGCTGAGATCCCATATAATAACTGTGCAATCATCTGATCCACTCACAATAAGCATGTAAGGCTGGCTAACTTGAAGGCATGTAATTTTGGCTGTGTGACCACAAAGTGCCTTCTCCAACTTCAGGCGTCGAAGTGCACGGGGCCCAAACTTGCTAACTCTCCATACATTAACCAGTCCATCATCAGCACCAGTAACCAGAATTTGACCATCATGACTAGCACTAACACAGTGAATTTGATTACCTCCATGTAAATTTTCATGTGTTGAAAGAAGTTTATCTTGTTCATAGCTCATAAATCTCAAGCTACGGTCAGGAAAACCCCAAGCAACATATTTGGTATATGTTCTTGGTTTAAGCAGATTGTTAGCTCCAGCTATCAGAATTTTATCATGAAGAGTGACGATTTGTGTGATAGGTGAAGAGCTTTTGCGAATCTCATGTGCAGCAAGATGACTGGAATATTTAAGGGGATGGGGAGGAAGTTTTCTGTCAGTTCGTCTTTTCACATGGGGCTTGAGGAACAATTGTTTAGGTGTCTGCCCAAAATGATTAATTTGGGCTAAAATGGATGCTTTCATAGCGGGATCTGTAACAGAGTCTATGTCTACACTTCCTTCATATGTATAATGATAGAACACATTAACTGATTCCTCAGCGGCCTGTCCATTGTAAAAGAAATTATATTATGAACAAAATAGAAAATGAAGGAGTATGTCTTTATAGCACATTTGTTGAGAACATTTTTATTGACCCAATGATCAAGAGATGTCATGTCTCAGTTTAACCATTGTAAATCTACGCCAAAAGGCACATAATGAAATTTCCACAAGTTTTGGGAGAAGGATTGTAATCTATTAACAAGTAATAAAACATTGGTGATCACTTCAAAATCCTGGTTATCAAATCAAAGTGTAAATGCATAATATTGCACAAAATTAAATGCCAGTAATTAATGTAACTCATTCTAATATAGCACATTAAGACAGTCAACAGAATGGAGGCAAATAGGACTTGGAATTATACAGAAGGTAGCGAAGTGATAGAAGTAAAAGCATTATTTTCCCATAAATTTCATAACGAAATGAAATACAAAGACATCTTTCATCGTGGGAGTGCATAATGGTCATGGCCTACAACTAACCACATCACGTCCCTCCAACTACATAAATGCATGTCATTGGAGTATAGTTTTACAAGTCAGATAGTTTAGAAGGTCTTTCATAGCTGACTTCTCTAACTAACCTAGAGTTTGAGTTTGATAACAGCTTCTTTTAGAAGCTATTGACTATATTCTTAGTAATATGTAAACCTATTGTAACTCAAACACTTGAGCAGTGAATTCATTTTTCATCAAACAGAAACTTCTCTCAAACTCTGAAATTTAATACATGTGAACAATTAAAGAAACTGACATTAGATTGTAGAGCTAAGCCTATAACAATGTAATAACACGATTAAAAATTAAAAGAACAAACAATACTCGTAGAGGGACAAATATCTATACAGCAAAACAAGACGATATACCCACCTTGCCTCTTTGCTTATATCCAAAAATGAGGTCAATCCAGTGATGCAAATTTTCTGAGACATAATCTGATTCAAGAGCTTCCCTATGCTTACTGATGAACTCTCGAGTGCTCCCTTTGGCCCATGGAGGTAGGATAACATCCCCAACCTGAAAAAAAACCATAAAAATTAAATTTACTAGTCAGTTTCACTTACATATTTGATTCTTGGAGAATTTAGAAATAGCAAAGTATATATTCACAATAGGATAACCTTCTCGCCAGACTGTTTCTCTCCCAAGTCAAGATTGAACCGATTCTCCAAGAACTCAGGCATGTAGAAAAATTCTGGAATCAATTCCTTCACATCAGACGTGTTTCCCTTCCCAGCAGCACTTGACCACGTATCCCTTATGCTATTGAAAAGGCGATCGGCATGGTCAAACTGACCACCCTGAAGTTTTTGATTCTCTGTACTAAATGGTGGCAAGCGGAGAAGATAGAATAGGACAATTCCAGCACTAGAATAATGAGATCCATAGTGAAACTTCGGGACCTCCGGATCATCCCAGCTCTCATATCTAAAAAATAGTGATTAAGTTAATGGGCGTCAGAAGGAGAAAAAACTGACCTCTGCGATCATGTTCCATGTTCACAATTATCTTTGTTTTGTACGATTTAATAATTATTATAATGTCTTACTTTAGGGATAAGTGTATAAACTATAAACAAATTTCTTGCAAATACAAAAAATGTCTTGCGTATGTATTATAATTCTAGAGTAAGCCCGATATTTCTAATTCTTTTTGAATGGTATAAATTTGTCTGCGTGTTGTTGAAATCCCATAAAATATTTAGCAAATAATCCCCAGGCAATGCATGACTACAACAACACAACATATATAATCAAAGAAAAATTGCAACATACAACAAAATCATAGAACATTAAAAGAGACCAACCTTTTTCTAAACTCATCTTCACCTTCAGGTGTCTGGCAACCCATTGGTTTATCAAGCCTGCGAAACGTTTTTGGATTGGACAAATCAAGATTTTCACTCTCATAATCTGCAAGTACCCATGGAAACACTGGATATTGGGTGAGATCACTATATCCACGCCCTGCCAAGGTGTTTAGATGCATGAGGTACTGGAAATTACTTATTTCACCATTTTGCCACCTTTTAGAAAATGATTTTGCCATTATCTTGAAAAGACGGCCACCCTCGTTGCTTTCTTGTTTTGATGATCCTGAAATAGTTGTGTCCAACCTGATATACAAAGCAGACAAATTACATTAAAAAACATATGAAACAGGTTAAGAGATGCACCCACACACCAAAAGCATGTGGTATGAGGACCAAATTAGAAAACAAAAGCAATGCTAAAACATATGGTGCAATGCTCCCTCCGTCTCTAGATATAAGGCATTGATAACTAATCCACACGTGTTAAGAAAGTTGGCTAATTTAATAACAACAAATTTATCTTTAATTGCAATATTTTTCCAAACTACCCTTAAATAACCAATCTATATAGGTAGATAGTAATAGTAGTGGAGTTTTACATTTTAAAACTAAATTTTGAGAAAAGAACAGTTCATAGCATTTATTATTTACTAACTAAAATAATCAAGGGTATTTTGGTCAAAAAATAACGCAAGGGACAATTCTATAAGAGTCTTATAGAAAGGGGATCAGGAAATTTCAAAACAATGTCTCATAATTATGGACAGAGAGAGTATTAAACAACTTAAAAAGAAAAACACCAGAAGTCCTCAGTTTTTTATGCTACAACTCGTCAATATTGTAGCATAAATGCTAAGATAAAAAAAACTAGCAATAGTTTCCAAAGATACGCTACTTGCAATTGCTAATACGTTATGAAAAAAAATAAAACTACAAAAAATCCAGTACCAAGCAAATTATTAAAGCCAAGGAGATAAATCTTACATGCTATTCCGAGGAAGATTTAAGGCAACTAGATTTTTAAAAACTTCTTCTCTCTCTTTTTTGTGGAAAACCAAGAGATCATTACATCCATCCATGCTAAATATTTCAATAGCAACAGGACGAAGTTGGTAATCACGTTTCAAAATCTCATGAACACTGTCAAACTTCCACATGCGCCAAGGATGAGGTAAGTTTCCACTGGTATGTACTTTCTCCTTACCCCATGCACCACCACTATACGCCCACGCTCTTCCCCCAACCAATGATTTAACCGGTGTGTTCCATGACAAAGTTGATTTGGATTGAAAATCCACACTGCCAGTAACATCTTTCTTGACACCCAAAGCCTGATCAATAACTGAGAGCTCATCTTCACATTCCTTCTCACAAAAGCAACCAGAATCATCAATATAGAAGTTTTCAATCACATACAAACAGAATTCACCTATCAGGAATATGCCATCATGTTTGTCAAGACCCATAACCCGTTCACAGTTGTATTTAAATCGGATTTTCTCAAATGGTTCCAGAAAAGGTCTGATCAAGTATTCACCATTGTCGTGCAGTTCTTTATCAGATTTATCATCGGCAATCTTAACATCATCAATTCTCATTGAAGAGGATTGCCTTGGAGAACCCATATCAGATCTTCCTTGTGTGCTTTCTTCTATTGGGATAGATATTGCACTAGATTTAGCACCATGCTCAAGTGCAGAATGGAGGCTTGCATCATTTATGCTGCTTGCCTTGTCATCATTCCACTCATTCTTATCATAAACAGCATCTTTGACACTATCCAACTTATCAAAGAAAGGTTCATCAAACTGCTCACTGTCAGAACCATTATGCTTGCCATCATCAGTCAAAAGTTGAAAATAAGGTTTTGAGTCTGATGCATCAGGACCATTTTCAATTTTTCCTTTAGAAAATTCTGCTTTCTCTAATTCAAACTGCCCATCAAGAATATTCTGTATGGTATCAATTTTAAGTTTGCAGCATTCAAGTTTTTTCCGCATTCGATAAGGACCTTCAATGGGACAAAGCTGCCATTCTGGCTCTTCTGTGACAAAGGGTTTACTTAGTGGGAAAATCCCACGTTCATGCACAAGTTGCTGTAGATGGCATTGCCACTCGCTCTCTGCATGTAGAATCCATCCATACTTATCTTGCCTAACAACTCTCAACTCCGTGGACATTGCATCACGAACTAAATCCAGTGCATATCTTCGCTCATTTACCTGCTCCCAGTGCCTTAAATCCAATTTTGCAGCTTCTCGAGACTTCCTTACCATTTCTTTCTTACGACGACCTTCCATGCCTTTGATTCTCACTCCTGGAAACTTTGCTGATCCTGCAATATACTGCACCCACATAATTCCAGCACACTGCTCCAACACCTTATTCACAACCTGTTCAACATTTTGATACCACTCAAAAAACTCAGATAAACTCCTCGTCAATAATTTATCAAAACCACCATGGAGCACATCAAGTTGCTGCCCTTGATTAGGTCTAGAAACAAGCAAGTCTTCTAATGCCGCTCTCCTATGTACCAGAAGATACTTGAACACATCAATGGAAATATTTTGTACATTTTGTCTTCTATCATGAAGAAGAGATATCAGATTCACACATAGACAGCAATTAAGATCTGTATCAATGTTGCTGGGACAGAATATAATTCTTCTATGAGCAACCAACAATTGTAAGACTGTACTAATGTCAATTCCTGATTCATCTTGAGAGGAAGTAGAGGACAATCTCTTTTTTGGTTCATTAAGCAAACCCAACCGTAGAAGAAGATCATCTTCCCCTATATTGACTAAGAACGATGGGAGAAAGCAATATAATATCATTCGATTAGTGTTTTTAAGAATTGAATGGACATAAGCCTCTAATTGCTTACTTCCTCTTGATATTGATAAAAGCCTCTTTCCACTAGGAGCAGCTTCTTCAATTCTACCATCTTTGTTTGCCAATTGCAGCATTGATAATAAGAACTCAAGAGTTTTCAGTACCCCTGAAGGCTGAGGAAAAGCACCCATGTATACCCGATCCACAATCATCCAGCACAAAGCATCCAAATTAGAGGACCAGCGAATCTTATCCAATTTTTTCTCATCTTCTTCATCATCACGTAACAGTCGTCTTTCAAGAAAGTTTATAAACCTACTAAGGCATAAACCTTGGAAAACTAACACAGACTCACCATCAACATGTAGATGAACACTTTCCAAGATGTTCTCTATGAGCTGTGATGCTTTGATCTGTTCCGTCACAAAATCAGAAAGGACTTCTGCAATGAAATCTAAGACAGCAGTAGCTCCAGCAGAACATGGACCACCACCGTATCCAGAATCATCTGTGTCCAAAAGCAGCTTTGAGGTAACAGTAAAGTGAGCATTCGCAGAAGATGGTCCTTGAGAACTAGACTTTTGATTTGAAGATAAATCAAACTCTGTAGCAGACATGGCAGAGTCAAAAGAAGGAGTGGCAGTCAAGGGAGACTTAGCTTCATTATGGTTGGCACTTCCCAGCCAAGATGTCAATGCGACTGGTGCCGAAGAAGGCGTATGGGGCATTCTTGAACTGGACTTTTCTGAGAATACGGGAGAATCCAGAGCAACAAAGGAGGCTGAACTCTGGGAATCTGTCGGTTGGAGAATGTCCAAATTGCCTTTGACGCTGTGAAAGCTGAATTCATGGGCACTGGAAGCAACAGAGGCTTGATCAGCATTATCACCATCCAAGCTCTGAACAGTTTGTATGTCTTCACGGACAGATTTATTTGACTCCAGCTCAGAGACAGTGATATTATTCTGTGATCTCTCACCGGCCATAGAGTTTGGTGGTGCAGTCATGTCATCAGAACTTGAACTTACCTGTCCTTGAGGAAAACTTCCAACACTGATGGAGGTTTTGATAGACTGGTCCTGATCCAGAGGCAAGCTAGAAAATGTATTTTGGGAACTGCACGTATCATCACAATCATTTAAGGTTTTCTCTTCTGTCACTGCCGAGAGTTCTTTGGCCATTTTAACAGCATGTGCGGCCCTGCAAAAGCAAAAGGGTTTAATTCAATAACAACGACTCAATTCAATTGGACTGATGATGACCAGGTTAAGTAGTCAACATATGATTACAGAGGAAATAAAAAGTTGAGAGAATACAAATTAAAACAATAAAAATAAAAGATATAGAGGTTATCCCTAACAAACCTCACACAAGAAAAATACAGATCTATGCAGCTTTCAAGAAATTCTGCACGTCTACAAACAGCAGTAAAAGGGGGACACATTTTAGCCAGATCAACCATAAATCTTAGAACGGCAGTTGCAGCAGCAGGGGCCGATGCCTCTCCACCCATAAGGCGAGCAGCATATGTCTTGTGCATCAGAGCTTCCCCCTGAAGCTCACCAGCCATGTCTGAATTTCCCTCTACAAGTTCAGCCACAAGGCTTGCACCAACCTGGGAAAGATTACCAGTTTGGTGGGCAAGCATTGCTTGCATGCTTACTCTATCAAAAGTTGTTTTTGCCATGGCAATTACAGAATCCAACAACTCTACAAACTTCAGTTCTGTAAAACTTCCATCATTTGGCATAAGGGCATGAAAGTCCAGCATTCGGACCTCTGGTAATCTTGGGTAAACTGGCTTGCCAAATATCAAACAAAATAGAATATAGTAGATGTCTGGGGAATCATAGAAACTGGGTAGCACCCGAACTAAACCTTGATAACCTCCACCTGTGCGAAATTTAATTGCAAACGTTGGCGAGGAAGTAAGACACACACCAAGTAGAGTCATGACCCATCTCATACTTGTGGGATGAACTGCTTCATCAAGAAAATACGTAATTAACTTAGAGGAAACAACTTTATGCCACAGCTCAAGCAACTCTTCTGATCTAATAGTGACTTGTAGATCAATAAACATCTCTAGTAACATATTTCTGACAATTACATGTTTACCCATTGATTCTCTCATAATTGGACGCTGTGGAACCAACCCTGGGGGATCAAATGTCATAATCACAAATCTAACCACATTTTCAAGCTCAGAAGATAGAAAGCCATCCTCCAAAATGACCCCAAGTAGTACAACCAATTTTTCAAGGACAGGAACCTCAACATCACCCCTTTGCAACGTCACTAGTAAATGCTGAACAAGGTTAATGCGCCGCAAAATTGTAAGATTGTGATTTCTGTACCAATGCATGGACACTAAATTTTCAAGAAATCCAAGTAATGCAATTTGGATTGAAACTGAGGCAGTTACCCACAACGTCCAATCCAATAAAACATGTTCAACCATGTCTGCATTTGACAAGACAATGCAATTTGAAGTTTCAGCAGCAACATCAGTATTTTCCAGCTCTGAAATGTGACTAAATGAATCTTTTTGTGCAGAAAAATCATCCATGTCCCCAGGAGATCCAACTGAAGAATTCTCATCCGGAAACTTTGACAAAAAATTATCCTCAAGACCAGTTTCCAGCAGAGATGAAGCAGGAGACAGAATAGTCTGCATAGTCTCCAACTTTTTTGGTTCAGAAAAAGAAGCTTCACATGCAGCAATCTGAAAGAAGATCTCAAGAGATTGCATGTCAAATAATGACATTCTACGACGCAGAAAAAGGGCAAGCAGATGGTAGCCCCTATAAGTTTGCATGTCCTTAAGATTCTGAGGATTTTGATGAAGTGCACACGCAAGGAGAGTTAGGGCCATATGTAGCATATCCCTATTTTCTGCTGCTTCAACAAGAGCAAGAACAAGTTCCATCCCACCAATAGGGCGGATTGTCTCTCCAATCACACCTTGCTTACAGATATAAATATCCCCACAGAGACGTCCAAAACGTGGAATACCTGCAATCCCCAAAATGAAAATAAGTCTGAGATTGAAGAAACACAAATAAAATAAGAGAAACATAACTTGTAACTTTCTAATTTAGTTACACACCTCCAATTGGAGAGGCCGCGGCAGACATAGGATCTACCAGATTAAGCATTGAAAAGCTACCCGATGATCGAATGAATTCTGTGGTAGTTCCATCAAATGCAAAAATAAGTTTCTTTCCAGAAAGCTGTAAAGAAAGGTTTCCAAGTCTCTCCAAATCCCAGACAATTCCACTCCCATCTGCTTTTAAATCTCCCTGCTTGCTAGTAGAATCCATTCTCTGACCATTAGCAGCCAAAGTCAAATCAGCATCTAAAGAATCTAATATGGCCATACTACCACCACCACAGGCCTGGTTAGGTACAAATTGAAGAAGATCCGTGTCCTGGAAGAGTCCCCTGTATCCTCTACCAAGTATGTACATAAAACAAATACATCCTGGTGTAAGCACTTCCTCAAAAAGATAGCAAGAGCGTAGTTTCCATGTCAAGTCACTAACTCTAGCATTTCCAACTGATGTCCCAATAGTGACCTGCAATTGTTTACCAGGTGGGCAAGGTGAATATCCTAATTTTCCAGTGTGTCTTAGCTTTCCATTAAGATAAACATACGCAAAACTAGCTTGGAAGAGCCCAGCAAGAGCATTTGGTTTGCTGTGAATGACTGCAAGGTGATGCCATCTTCCTTCTTCAAGTTCTAAACCAGAAAATGATAAGAAAGAAGAGTTGCTGGTGGCAAGGGTTAGAACACCATCCTCCTGGAGATATAGTTCTGCATAGGTTGCAGTATCATTGTTTGTAGCACCAACGGAAAAAATCCTTAAGATATGTCGCTCATGCAACCCACTTGAACCAGAGCGCTTCTTTGAAGAGGCAGATTTTGAAACATCAGTGTCTTTTGATTGTGATTTTGAAAAATTACGAAACTGGAACCAACAAACAAATGAATAACCAGCAGCTGGGGGCCATGATCTTTCACCCAAGGAAACCTGAATGGCTGCATGCCCAATCTTGCTCATATCCATCTCCACAAATGGTGCCAGAGAAATATTTTCTGAGGTCATGTCTTCCATCAGAATTAACTTTTCCATCATTTCAACAATTATATGACCTGAATTTTTCATCCTCATTTGCAGAACATATCTAATGAGCATTCGAAGTTCAGATGCAGATAGCCTAATCAACAGAAACATATTTTTATTCAAATATAAGTATAGTAGTAGATTAAAATGCCATAATTTTAGCACAACGGCAGTAATAATATTCTCCATACCTGTAAGAACCAAGAACTTCCACAATTTTCAATGCGTAAGTCAGCAAAGAAGAGGAACCCAAAAGAAAAGGGTGGATTGTGTCTAGTAAAAGTTCCACACAGCCTATATATAACATAAAAAATCAAGTGAGCATTAAAGAATCACAGATAACAAGAAACAATATAGTACATACCTATAGACGTGAGGCTTTCCTGATTGAATGGACCAGCACGGGCCAACTTTTCAATCAGGTCTAAAAGTTTTAACTGCACCATAGGAGTAAGCAGCAATAACGAACGAATCAGAACTCTAACAGCACTGGCATTGTAAACACGCTCTTTGTCAGGATTAATTGGACCTGATGGAGTCATTAAAAGATTATGAGACGACTCATTCTCAATTGCATTTGATTTTGTCAAACCCTCGGATGCTAAGAAAGGCGGAATAACAATTTCAAGGGCAAGTTCCAACATCAACTGGATGACTTGTTTTTCATGCTCAACACACAATAAGCCAGACTCACTAAGAAGATCAAAGAAAGTTTGTGATGATATAATTGTGTGTAACTTCATTCTATTAACAGCATTGTCAGATACTCCAGCAGTTACAACACGCAACAAATACGTAAACACCTTAATGTAAACATTCAATGAAGATTGATCCGAGTCCCCCCCATCACTTTGGAACCCATGGAGTGTTGTGAGTAAAAGGGAAAAACCAGTGGCTTCGCCAAAAACCTTCTGAGCAGAATTATTAACTCCCAGGATCCGCCATAGTGCTCCCATAGTGTCACACTTTGCATCAAGGGAAAGCCGGTATTGGGATCCTGAAGCACTGGTAACCATTCCACTTTTCAAAATTTCAATCAATACGCCTAGTTCATCAGGATGAGCCTGGCAAAAGTTACAATCGGATAGTCATCATGATGATTTAAAATGAAACAACACTTAGGTAATTTTGTAGACAGAATGCATCCGCACACATTCAAGAATTACTGGTTTCTGATAACATCACAAATCCAGTCCAAATTTAGAGAACAGAATTTATTTTAGAGAATATGAACAAACCTGAGATGTATCTTCAATTATAAGACATGACAATATCCTAAGAACCCCTGAACGATGTACATCAGACACCAGAAAAGGTAATATCACATTCACACCACTAGCTGAGCGGAATGAAGCTTGATTAGCCTCTGCTTTCTTCAATAAGGACACCATGCAGTCCCAGGCAATAGCAATTGTACCTTCTACATCAAAAATAGGGAACTTGCCAGAACCAGATTCCATAAGCTTGGGTGAAGTAATGATAACATCCTTATTATCCATATGTTTCTTGAAATTGTTTGAGCTATTTTTTCTCTCCAACTGCTCTCCGTTAACAGTCTGTTGATCAGGAGCCAAAATCCTGTGTTGCTTCAGATCATCTAACATAACTTCCAAAACACCAACTTCTCTCAAAACTTTCTTGTACTGTTGGTCAAAGGACAAGAGTTTTACAAAGAAAGAAAGAATTGTCTGCTTCAGTGCTGAGGTTATTGGTTGCTGCAACAAACAGCAAAGTGAAAGTAGCTCTTGTTCAGGAACACAATTTACTACAGTCACAGCATACTCTAGAATTTTCAAGATTATCTCTTGCAAATGAGAAGGAAAACCGGCCATATTTAGGATTAAAAGTGGAACAGTTCGTAATTGCTGACACAAGCTATAATTCTCTATGTGGCCTGAAAATAATTTAAAAAGTCTATTTAATACTTCAGCCTGCAACTTCCAGCTATTAGCTTTGAGGAGAATATCTTGTAACATCTGGACTGCTTCAAGGTCTTTAATTTTATCATTTTCCTTCTCCCAAGGTTCATCACCAAGCCAATCAGAAGATAAGGTACGACTTTTGCTATGACCACCACCTTTGTTCTGAGTAGATTTAGAACCCTTACCTACATAAGCACGTGGAGACTCATTTGGTCCAGTTTGAGCTAGACTAACAAGGACATCTAGCAACCTAGACAATGTGGGCGAAAGATATTCACTGGAGGACTGTTCTTTTTCATTGGAATTTTGTTCTCTGATATTTTGGGATCCATCTGAAGTAATATTTTGATCATCAAATGTATCTGAATGAACAGATTGAAAGCCCTGACTCTTTGTCATGTTGGACAAAGTTAGTGCAAATTGAACTAGGAATTGATATCCATGGGCGTTATGTATATCCTCTCGAAGTCTGACGCTAGCAGCCTCTGCAGAACCAATATAACAAATCAGAACTACAAAAAGTTGCCATCCTTTAAAAGATAACTGTAAAATAAATATATTTAACCACATTTTAGCCGATGATATTGTTATGTGTATTTGAACACCATCGTTGCTCTCATGACAAAATTAGAAAATTACCAGCTCTATACGACAACTCTACACACTTGAGTAACAAATCAACAATGCCTACTGTATATGCAGCATCTCCACAATCAGGATCAAAATCTTTTACAGCCAATAAAAGAACTTTTATCTGCATGGAGGAAAAATAATCACATGATTAATTTCAAAAACATATAATGAATACAATGAACAATATGGATGAACATTAGTTCAATATTCTACAAAAAATGAAACTGCATCGAAGCCACATGACATGCACTAACTTCATTATTGATAACTCACTTAAAGCATCATCCAACTCAGAGTCAGGGGACACAGATACTTTCAAATTTAAAACAATAAGACATGATTGTTTAACAATTTTATTTATTTTATTAAGATGTGACTTGAGCACAGAGCTATTGGTTCAATTACAACAATTTCATTAACTATATGACAACTTTCAGAACCGTCTTTTGCTTGAACAAAAGAAAAATTCAGTATTAATGTTTCATGACATTGTGATTATTATGTTAAGATTGCTAGATTTATGTAGAAATATCTAGTGTCAGGCAGTTGATCGCTGAAGATATGTTTCTAAAAGTTCTAAACTGATTAGTTACACATTTCACAGCAAATGCTTAGTCGATATAAATAGACCAATCCCTTGTCATTTTCTATGAATAATCAAACTGGTCAATAAACCAAATCAATCATTCAAGAACAGTATTGACTGTTACTATAAATCCAACTACTCTATATCTGTTCATAATTTCTCCCCCAAACTAAATTGTTAGCACCCCTGCCTCATGTTTATAATTGTTTTCCCTCGCCCATCCCTTAAGCTTTGCCAGGAAGAGCCTGACATGACCGAACAGATTTTTTTGCAGTTGATAACAAATCTGAATTTCTACTACAGAACACATTTTTCTCAAACCCGCAGAATATTTTGCATGTATGTAATTAGTACAAAGGATCATGTGATATAATGTTTTGTAAAGAGTAGAACATCTAATAGCATAGCAAACCAGTTTGCTCCTCAGTTTACATGAGATTGCAAGAGACCAAAAGGAGATCCTTTTGTCACAATAAATCTTATAACTACACCAACCCTCCCCTTCACCAATTACTAAAAGCAAAATAATAACAAAACAACAACAATAATAATAAATAATTTAAGCTTCTACTCTTGGAAACATAACATAATAATGTATCATTGCAAACTACCCCACAGATGCTGTTGAACATTGACATATACCATCAAAGTGATAAAAAAGAAAAAAAAAAAACTGCATGGTAATAATATATAAACGAGAAATATAATACCAGTTCTGAGACAACTTCTTTGACATACAAAAGTATTTAGATTTTAAAGATAGATGGCATACCAAATGATGCTTGCGGATGTATTTAGCCGTGCTTCCATAGTCATTTACCAAAAGAAGACCAAGTATCTAGAATTGTAAGCAGCAAAAACATAAATATTCAATATTCAACCATGAGAATAATAATATCAGCTCAAATTATTTATCATATGCAATATTTACACCAAGTCCCATATTAATTTGACTGCAGACAAATGTACCACAGTTTACCTGCATAGCATGTCTGTGAAGTTGTATGCTGTGCAATGGAACAAGTCCTTCCTTGTAACGAGAGAAAACAATCAAAGATCCCTTGGCAACCATTTGAAAAAGCAACTGAAGTGAATCATCCTCTATCAAACTCTGTGCTGCTGATGGATGGCTTGCTAGAGCTTTCATGATATGCACAACACTTCCTTCTACCTGCACAAGGAAAATAGTTTAAAATGCAAATTAAGAAATGCACAGGTGATTTTAGAATATCCCAATTAGTTATTCATAACCAAGTCATTTTTTATGGTTTATGCTCTCAGACTAAGGAAATATAGAGTTTACAAAACCACAAATATAAACAGGAGGAACTCTTTAAAATAAATGGTTTGTCCTACGATCATGTCTAAAAAAGTAAAAATACATATTCAAGGCACGGATATCATGCAGAGAACAGAACCTCAAGCCGGCGGTTTTTCCCAACTTCACCATCATAATCTTTTTGTAATATGAGGTTTTCTTCACGATCGATAGCACTATTTGACCTTTGAATGGCTACATCGGGATCGAGAAGGGCATTCAGAGCTTGAATGAGACAGCAAAATATCCCAGAGTCAAGTAGAGATTGCTTGTCAATAGGCTACAAAAAAGGTATATACATAAAAACTACCGCTTAAAGCTCATGAGAAAATTTAGGAATATACAATTACACAAATACAATGGGTCTCAGTAACACCAACCAGATTACCACACTAAGCAACAAACCTAACACGAGCAAGCATTAATGACTAATAGCATGACAGATCAAGATCACCAGTATTGATAACACAAATATTTCAATCTAAGCAAATAACAGATGGAGACACAAATGCAAATTTTTCTGTAAATAAATTAACATGTATTCTATAGCTCCTAATAAAAACTGACTTGGCAAAAAAAACTATTCTAGAACCATACCCCAGAGACAAGGATTTCCACTGAAGTTAATAAATTTGCCCCTGGACTGATTCCATCCTGCATGGGAAGGAATCTCTGTAAATATTAAAAGCAAATAGAAAAGCAGGGGAAAAAAGACATAAAGAAATGACTGAGAGAAACCTTTGTGACTTCTGAGAAAAACTTTAAAACTTGAGCAGCATCCAAAGACCTTGTTTTACTGCTGATTTTTAACTTCTCTATATCCGTCACAAATGCTCTTCCAACAACAAATGAGAATATATGGGTTTCAACTAACCTGTTTCCCATCAACATTACAAAAGCCAGTTAATAAAGTCCAATCACCAAGATGAATAACATATTTTAGCATTTTCAAGAATAGCATATATATCTAACCAGGAAGACGCAATCTATATTTTTCAAAATCTTCAAAATGGAAATGGGAATATGTAAACCAACTCCCAAGTTCATTTTATTATAATGGTATCTGGACATATACTCACGGCAGCGGTTGTTAAGACATCGGGAAAAGGCAGTTAGTTAAAACAGTCAGGATATTGATTAGTTAGTTAAGGGGCTAATGAGTTAAATAAATAAGAGGATGTAAGGAAAAAGGATTAATGCTCGTTTGTATCATTTGAATGAAATAGAATATAAGCTCTTTGTGAAGGGGAAACCTTTAGAGAAGAGATCGCCGTTCTATTCATTGTTCTTTGAATCCTATAATATAAAATCTTTCTTTTCTTTCTCATTCCTAATTCGCCGGTTTGTAACAGAATGGGACAAGTTCTCAACTTCAACCAAAAAACAACATCCATAGTTTTAAAATAGTTTTTAGTCTTCTGAATCACAAGGTGCATCAACTAGATATTTAAAGTTCACTTGATCACCAAGAACACTTCGACTTTAAGCCCACTTTAGTTACAAAACACTTAAATGTCACCATGTTCACCCCATCAATGCCTATTCATTCCAAAGCACAAGAGCATAAAAGTTAAGCAGATGAGTAGCATTCCTGCACCATAAACAACCAAAGCAAATACATACAAAAGAATGTTGTAACTTCTAACTGACAATGCAAAGTAGGTTTAGGCTTATCATTCTACAAATCCAATAACCCTACTACTTGAGGACAAAACATTTCCCCCTACCACCTAATCAAAACAATGATGTTCATATAGATTAAGTTATGGGTAGCAGTGCAATTAAGCGAAGGAAAAAGTGTTTCATTACATTGTAACTAACTGAGCTACATTAGCATGCTGCTTCACTAATCTACAAAAGGCATCTATGCTCAAATTCAAGGCGGCTTCTTTTTCCTGCAAGGAAATGAGAAAGCATAAGCAACTCCTGATTTATCATCGTCAACTACAACATGTCAAATTTGCATGAGACAGTCAAAAGAAAATAAGCAATGACAAAAACCTTCTCAGAGCTGGATGACCGAAACTCTTCCCAGAATCTCTTGAAGTCCAATTCAAGTTCATGTTTGTCCCTGATTTAAAGATATAAAAGGTCAAAATCTCATCTAACATCTTAACGAGAGCGTGTCATAACAAAAAACAATCCGTGTGAAAATTATGAAACACATTAGAACTCGAAATTTGATGCATCAAATAAAAGTATTTTAATATACAGTACAATTAATACACTAGTTCACCCAAACATAATATAATGCAGGAAATGTGCTGAAATATGTCAATGCTGCAATGCGGCAACAAAATCATGCATCAACTAACAAATCTAATGGATGTGTAAAACTAAAAACTAACATGTTTTCATCATTTTAAACAATTGGCTAGTCTTCAGTCTTGCAACTAATAAATATGAATGTTTTGGCAGCCGCAAATATCTAAATAAACAGAAAAGCATACATGCTCAAAAATCCAAACTCCCATTTCGTAATTAAGGTACCCATGATGCAGAAATGACCTATCATGCAGTTAAGCTCCAATAACTAACAAATAAACCAATATTTGCACCATACACCAGTACAAAACTGGAACGTTAGTAGAGAAAAAAGTCAACAAAATGGAGCTAGTTGCAGACTCCCACACAGGGAAATAGGTTTAGTAATCATGCGGACAAGTTAAAACTTATCATTAAAAACGGCAATCTTGTGCGCAACAAAAATACAACTATCACATGTAAATCCACTGCAAATTCTAAAAGGAAAGTGATAAGATGCGGAAAACACACGATTTTGAGCACCATACTTCTAGAACCAAGCTTTTTTCTGCCTAGCACTGTTCCTTTCATATACCAAAACCTGACCTCAGAACAATCCTTAGCTCCTTACAACTTAGCATCGACAACTCACATAAACAGCACCTCAAAAAAAAAAAAATATATAGCAGCAAACAGAAAGTAATAGGATCTTACAACTGCACCTAACTCTACGAATATGCCTTAACCATAATCTATTCCATCCTTCCACAGTTCAAAAGACACAAACTACAGCCACCTCTCTCTATCTTCTATTGTATCTTTACGAGCAAATCAAAGTCAATGCAACACTCAAATCATTCCACTCGAACAACAATTTTTCAATGCTCAAACTTAACCACGTAAGTAAGAGTAGCATAAACCCAAAAAATAAAATAAACAAAATATAGAAATATAAGGACCTGGTAGGGGACGAAGAAGAGGATTGCGAAGTTGAAAAGACATTGTTGTCGCGGGAAGAAGAGGAGGGAGGAGAAGCAGAAGCAGAAGGAGCAGCAGAGGATGGCGATTGAGTGAGGCCAACCTTCTCTTTGAAGTCCTTAAGCAATGTAACCCATTTCATCGTTTTCCCTTTCGATCCTTGAAACATATGAACACCTCTATCATCCGATGACCATTCACCAGATCCACCAACTACCTACCACACCCTCCGATTTCCCTCCGAAAAGGGAAACGCCAAAACACCATTCAAACCAATCCCCCAAACCAAACAATCTGCGATTCCAGCAGCAGCAAATGCGCCCCTCCCCGCCGATCAACAATGGCAGCAAGATCTACCAGATTGCGATTCCCACGTTCTGCTTTCCGATTTGTCAATTCAGTTCTCTCCGCGTTTCCTTTTCCTAATTTTTTTTTTAATTTTTTTTTAAACTCCGTTCGATGAATCTAATTTTTTCTAATTTTCCGGAAAATGTTTCGGTTGTTCGCAGCCCTAGAAAGCAGGGGGAGCTAACGAAAGATGAACAAAAAGACGAGTAGTGTTGTTTGGGAAGAGAAAGAAAAATAAATGCCAGTTTCTAAGTTTTTTCAAAACAAAAAAATAAAAATAAATAAAAAAAAAATTGAAATATTTAGAAATCGCGTTTCTCTCCCTCTCTCTTTCTCTGTGTGTGCCTCTTTGGGACGGCCACTCGCACCGCGTAGTTGCATCAACAAATCGCGTTTCTCTCTCTCTCTCTCTTCTTCTCTGTGTTGGTAAATATATAATCAACTTTGAGTTTTGAGTTTTCGCGCACACACACCTCCACCACGTCAGCGTGGGGTCCACGAATGGGAAGGGTCCACGTGGAATCCCGTGATTGAAGGACAATATGTGAAAGCCTCCTCCCTCCCACTCTCTCTTCTTCATGCAAACCCTTCAATTCAATTTCACTGTAATCTTCTTTTGACATTTCCTTGCCACATCACACACGTAGTAATTCATTAATTTATTTATTATTCAGTCATTTTTTTCATTTTGTTTCGTTATTGAGAATATTTTTGCATTTCTTAATGGCAAAGACGCAGAGCTTTCTTAGCGTTGGAGAAATGGCAATAGAGTTGTTGCCAATTTCATTTTTACTTTTTTCACCTTACCAACCCAAATGAATTAGTCTTCTTACATTATCTGTGATACGAGAAAGTTAAGTTCTTTAACACGCTATATTTCGGCTATTTGTGTATTTATTTATGAAATGTACTGTATATATTTAAATTTTTCCAATGCAGGTCACACAAAATTAATCCTTTTTCTAAGTAAGAAAAGATAAAATTGCTGTATTATTAGATACAATTAAAAGCATCGTATTTATCTGATATTTGTCAAATTTCATATATCGAGTGTTTTTTTTATTTTTAAAGTATAACTAAATACTTATTTTACATACTTATTCGATTATTAAACCAAGATAAATATTTTTCAGTTTTTCACTGTATGTAATTAAAAAATATTTGTTACTTTTTTAATTTCTATTATAAAAATATAATTTAGTTGGAAGAAAATTCAAAAATATTGTACATGACTGGTATTTAATAAATTTAATAAACTGTGGAGGATTCTAGACTTTTTCATCCATGGTCGTAGATTTGATTGCATAGGTCTTTTTTTATAGACACTAAGTTACATCAATATATATATATATATATATATATATATATATATATATATATATATATATATATATATATATATATTATTCTCATGATATTAAGTAGATATCATATAAATATTTTTAAATGATTCATTTTTGAAAAATTTAACATGCACGATGAGATCAGGATTGCAAGTTATACAGTGTTGGAGTTCCCAGATCAATTTGTTCTTTCAATAAATAATTGTTTTAGATATTAAATTTTAATTAATTTAACCATGAAATTGTAAAATAAATGCTATTTTCAGTTCGCGTATAATTATATGATTAAAACTTATTCATCTAAGTTGATATCATGAGTTAATCTCACCTTTGTTCACTCTTATCCATTAAGTGCATATATTTAAAAATAAGAAGTTTTCGAGTTAATTTACTCTAGTTGTGGGAGAATTTTGAATGAAAGAGTATCTTCTTTAGTTTGATGAAAACAATAGACATTTATTGTATATTAATGAAAATGTATAACAAAAAATATTTGTAATATATATCTTGTACTTTTTAATAGACAAATATATTTGTGTATATAATATTCGATTATATTGGAAGATAATATATTTTTATTATTTTAAGAATATTATAAAATTTGAAAAGTAATGTTAATCCATCTAAAAGTAAGATTATCAGCACTACTACATTGCAACTAGTAACGTGACGATTCTAAAACATTAGACACTATAAATAAATAAGTTATAATTTAACAAGCTTATTTGTTGATGAGACACTTACTTTCAATAAAAACTATATGTAACAAAAAATACACCTAAAAATGAAACACAATAAAACTTTTAAAGTCTAAAATATCATACAACCATTTCTCACGTTACAACATTAGAACATTGCAAATTTCATAGTGTTTCAACTCTATATGATTTTAATTTGCAGATATAAAATTTATTACTTAAACCTCCAAAAGAAAAGTGTGAGATACTTGTTCAGAGATAGGATTATAACACAAATTTAACAAAATTGGTTAGAAAAATTATTGAACTATGTGAGTTTAAAATTGTTCACAGAGGCGATCTTCTAATACAGTCCTCCACACTCTATTTAGGTTAAAGTTCAATATGAATCTAGAAAAACAAATTCTACAATAAATTATTAATTTATTAAAGTTAAGTAATCTTAAGATAATTTTAGAATATATTTAATAAATCAGACATTTAAGGTAATAACAATAGAATGTTTAAGTTTCACGTAAGAATCTTTATTCCAATAACAACATCAAATTTCAAATATAAAAACATATTAAACTAAAAATCGATTACAATTTTAGAATGTAATTCATTCAAGACAATGACGTTAAATGATATGAGTTTCACATAAGAACCTTTAGCCTAACTAACACACTGGTTGTTTTGACTCCTTACACGATTTAGAAGGAGTTGAGAGATATTACAACTTTTCAATGAATTATCCGATTAAAAATAGGGAATCTCGAATATTTTTTTTAAAGATTTGAGATAATTAGTTAAGATTAGTTAAGTGAGGGTTTGTCTCGATAAGAATAAAAACATAATACTCCAAATATAAGAAATGAGATAGAATAATTTAAGACTTTGTCTTGACAAAACAAAAAAGAAATACAATATAAAGAAATATACATAAGTTTTACATATTTCTAAAACCATTTTTTTTATTTGCTCAATAAGTATAAATTAAACTAACATAATCTTATTATTAAACAAAGTGTTAGATTAGTAATCCTTACACGTAATAAAAATTATTTTATTTGTATTAGCTAAATCCTCTACATACATCTCTATCATATTCGATTTATATCGTCATCTTTTTTATTTAAATCGTGTCAATTTCATAAGATTATAATATTATTATTTAATTTAAAATATGACATTAGTATTCATTTATGTATAACCATGTTGGATGTACATTATTTTTTTTATTTTAAAATGTCTTAGAGTTAATAACTAGTAGACATAACTAACTCTATACTATATAATTATTTTAGTATTGTATCAAAATAAGTTTATCAACTTTAATTGTATTCCCCTTTAGTTGGTAATAATTTTCTTTTGTCAACTAATAACTAATATTACTGTGATAGAACGCGCAAAAATTCCTAATATAGAAGAAATATAAATAATAATTATGTACTTTTTGTATAAATATACGTATATCGATTCAATAAATAAGGTAAATATAATTAAAGCATGTATTATTATAATTATGATTCTTAATTTAAAAATGTAAGTAATAAATTATATCTGGAGAGTGAAATAAATAATGTTTATTATGATATAATATTATTTTAAATTTTTGATAATTTTTAGTAAACATATAATTTGATGAGAAAAGGATATAAAAAATATTAACTTAAAAATAATAGCATTTGCAAGTTGAAGTTTATAATAAATCATATTTCAATATATTTTAAATAAAGCACTAATTTGTTTAATTTTAATACTGAAAAGTGTTTTTAATCAACATAATTCGTATTATTTTAATTAAGATTGTATTATTGAAGGATTGAAAGTCATCCTTTTATAATAAAATTAATAGTTTATTGTATTTGTAAATGTCAACACCCGATTTTGTCCGGGTAATCTTTTAAATTAAAGCATAATGATAAAAATAAAAAGAAATAAAAATCAATAATAACATAAAAATATATTTATCAGTTTAAGTATTCTTGAAATAATAATA
>Ga0209700_103614_pt1 | contig 29300 bp, 16 predicted proteins | sample SiratroredBW_FD_187528 | JGI IMG/M metagenome (GOLD analysis project Ga0209700, IMG submission 187528) | Root nodule microbial communities of legume samples collected from California, USA - Siratro red BW (SPAdes) (version 2) | ecosystem: Host-associated > Plants > Roots > Nodule | place: USA...
TTTTTTTTATTTTTTTTTTTTTGAAGTTTTGAATAACCTGATTCAAATTTTCTACTTTCCATATTTATATATTTTTATATAAAATTAAAAATTATAATATATATCACACTGAAAATAACTTATAAGTTAAAATTGAAAGGATAAAACCTGATTGTCAAGACAATAAACTTGATGGTAGAGTCTCAAGTCTCCTGTTATGATTCCATCCTGTCATTTGGTATGTCTTTAAATATAATTTTAACTTCTATTATCTTTCGATCCTGTCCGTTGGTATGTCTTTAAATATAATTTCATCCTATAATTTGTAACTTCTAAATTCTCTTCCTTAAACATGCACAAATTATTTTAAGATTAATTAAAAAATAACGAATAAAAAAAATTGGGATCAATTGATCAATCTCATTATTTTTACCGAATATTGATCACTCAAAAGGAGTCAAAGTGAACATAAATTCTTCCTCAATCAAGCTATTGCTCATAATCTCTAAGTAAACGCACACATAAATGCACACTATAAAATGATTAAACATGAAATGAAAGAAATTTAAAATTGAAAATAAATTGAAATAATATTGTGGAAGGAACAAAGAGACAAAGGAATAAAGGAGATAAGTAAAGAAAGAAAGAATGAGAGAAGTGGAAGAGTCAGACAATGATAGGACATAAAGAGATGATATCAATACGTTGGAATATAGGAAAGAGATAAATTAGAAAGTTTTGATAGGAAAGATTTCTTAACTGTTTAAATTTTTTTTAAATATTATTAATTTATTAGAAGAAAGTTTCAAGAATATTATTTATTAAATAGTATTTATAGTACCAATATAAATTTAAAGTCATTAAATAATATTTATAGCACCATTGCAAATTTAAAGTAAGTTAAAATATTTAAATTTTTAATTAAAATTTTGTTAGAATAATTTTAAAATTAAATATTTTTTAGTTTATAATAATATATGAGTATTAAATTTTTTTAGGCCTTGAGGTCTAAAGCATATTAAATTATTTTGTGGTCTTGAGGCCTAAAGCATATTCAATTTTTTTGAGGTCTTTGAGACCTTGAGGCCTAAAGCGGTTGCTTTACTTGCTTGGTCCTTGAGTCACCCCTGAATCATTGTGATTATGATTCATATTCAACTTCTATTCACCCATTATTTTTTACCAAGCCACCACGGAAGAGCCACCAACATTGCAACACCACTCAAACTAGCCACCCATGTTGCAACACCACTCAACTCAACTAAGGTATGTGAAAAGACACAATCCAAACTAAGGTAAAAGTAAATCATTGCCTTTATTTCGTGGAAAATGAATGGATCCAAACAAAGAGATCCCACAAATTGGTCTATATGAACAAGATCTACAGACTCCATTATTTGACTATTAAGTTATAAGGGTATTAGATTATAATTTCAAAATTCTTTTGCTTTTTTAATGAAAAAGGTCTTTATGATATATTAAATTTAGTTATTCAATCAAAACTTTCAACTAATATAATTAAGCTTGCGTAGGATAATCAATATTTTTTAAAGAAGTGCATTAGTATTTAAAATATAGAAATTTTGATAAATTATTTTTAAGGTGGACTTTCAATAGATTGCCTGTAATTTTTAGTATCATTTATGAATGCCATATACTTGTCAAACAATCCAGCAAAAGCTTTGAAACTTTTCTATAATTTTTTTTCTCATTGCTTCTAAAAATTTTATTACTTTAAATATAATTCCTTTTCTCTTCATTGAAGACGGAATAGATGTTCTTGATATACCTTATTTTAAGAAAAAATGTTGTTTTGATAAAGTTTTAATTAAATCAACAGTCAAATCTTTATCTTCGTCATTACTAGATAATAATGACCATAACTGGAAGCCTATGGTCAAATTTAAAAACAAAAATGAGATTCTATTTTTATATGAAGGGCTAGTCAAATGAACATTTAGTTATGATCAATAGTTATAAAAATATTTAAAAAATATATTAACTCTTTTTACTTTTCTTATCCAAGTTTATACATTTTATTCTTATTAATTCTTTTGTAACATTTTCTTAAAATCATTGAGTTATTTCCATCTTATATATACATATATAAAATCCTTTCGCGTGTTTTAAGTTCTTATAATACATAAAAAAATATTTAAAATATTTATCATAAAAGATCTTTAAAAATATTAATATATAAAAATAATAGATCTATCATAACTAAAAGTTCAGTCTTTATAGTGTTTGTTTATCTTGGGTTTATCTTTCCTTTACTTCTTGTACTTTAATCATGACTTGTACTTTTAGCAAGAACTTGTTATAAGATCGTGAATAAAATTCATCTTAAGCTTTGTCTATTTCTTATTACGCAAAAAAAAAAAAAAAAAAAAAAAAATCATATTAGACGCACCAAAATTGACTTTGTTTGTCATTATAAAAACTTGAATGGCAAATGGCAAGACTAAAGATATTCAAGACCTTCATCCTATTAGAGCTTTATTTGTCTTTGTATGTTACTGGAAGAAAATATATTAGACACATCAAAATTGTCTTTTCTTGTTATTATAAAAACTTAGGACTTAAATGTAAGGACTTATGATATTTAAGACTTTTATTTTATCATACCTTCTTTTTCAAATGTCATCACACTAGTAGAAAAAAGGGCTTTTACGTCGCTAATATAATGTTGATTAAATCAAGAACTGACGTTGTCAAAAATACGGTGACATTTTTGTAAATAAATCAACATTCATAATGTCGGTTAGACCAAAACCGATGTTATGATAAGTATACAACGTCGGTTAAACAAAACAATTGTCATACATATACCAGTAAAAAAAATAAAAAAATCAAAATTTAAAAATTTTCAAATGGCGGGAGAGCACCGCGTCGGTTAGGAGCTACAAACCGACGTTGTGTGTCCAACCATGACGTCGGTTATGGGACTCCAACCGACGTCATAGTCATGCGGAGTAAATTGAGGAAAAAGCTGGGTGAAATGAGGGTTTGTACCACATCGATTATGGGCTTCTAACCGACGTGGTGGGCCATCATAATTAAAATTGGGGATTTCAGGCCATGCACCACGTCGGTTAAAAGCCCAGAACCGATGTGGTACTTCCAGTTTCAATGTTTTTACTTTTACACTTTGCCTCTCTCCTTCATTTTCACTCTTGTGCGCGCTGCTGCTTCAAAGTTTCTCTCTTCGCTCACATTGTCTTTTTCTTTCTCACGCATTCTCTCTTGCATTTTGTCTCGCTTTCTTGCTCATATTTTCATTGGTACGAGATGTTCTCCTCCCTCGCGTGTTGTTCTCTCCCATCTCTCATTGTCTTTTGTGATTTCATTCACTCCATTTTTTCATTTTTTGGTTTTGATAGATTTCATTTGGGTTGATTTCCGTTCACTGGTTTTGTTCTCACTATCTACAAGAGGTATGTTTTCTTATCTTTGTATGCTTTGATTGCTTTCTAGATGTTTGTATCATAGATTTAGGGTTTCAAAATTTTTTGGACGAAAAAACTTCAAATAGCCATAACTTTTGATAGAAATCTCGGATTGAGATGCTCCAAAACTTTGTCGAAATTGCGTCATGAAAGTTTCTCAAAATTATTTTTTTTCCAAAATTCCTTCGTTTACCCTATTTTTTTAATTTTTTTGTATTTTTTTCAATTTTTTAGATTTTAGCCTACTATTTCATCTATTTATACTTGTCAAAAGTTCTGGAAATTGTTGTGGTTGTTATTTGTATGTATTGGAGATTTATCAAAGCGATTCTGGAAAATTATGAATTTTTTTTATTTTTTATTTAAAACAACCTTATAACGTCAGTTGTGGGACTTCCAACCAATATCATAGAGTGAAGCACCACGTCGGTTTCCTGGTCTTAACCGACGTTATTTTCAACGTCTCCTGGGTTAGCGTCAATTCAGGATTCGACGATAAATGCCTTTCAGAACCGACGATAAAGGCCTCTCAGAACCGACGATAAAAGTAATTTTTCTACTAGTATCACTTCAAGTGAATTTAAATGAATGAGACATTTTTTTTTAACTTATATGAAGAAAATAAGAGTTTGAAGGGCATGTTAATAACTAAAAAGAAGAAGAATAACATTTGCTTAAAAAACACATGACATAATTTATGTTAGAAATTTTTACATAATCATCTATCTTCATTACTATCACATCCTTTAGTGCAAATCAGACTTCCTCCTCAAAAGCAAAACAATATGATGATAACAACGATTCCAATTGTGAGTAGTTCCTTTTCAATTTTATTTCTTTTTTAATTATTATAATTGTAATTAATATTTATTACTTTTAATTTTATGACATATAAAACAATTCATATGTGTATGTAACATATTTTGTTATTATAATATGTTTGATTCCTTATATTCATATATAGTTTGCTTGTTTTAAATTTTGATTATCAATATGTGCTTCATTTTACTCATTTACTAGAGAATACATAATTCAATTTAGGTTGAATTTTTCACTTAGTCATATATCTTCATCAATATCATATCCTTTAGTATAAACCAAACTTCTTCCTTTCCTTTAGTATAAACCAAACTTCTTCCTTTCATATAGAACTACGTAATGATAAGGACTCTAATGAGGACTAGATCTTTTTTAAATTTTATCAATTCTTTTTTTTTTAAATATATTGACCATTTATTACTTTTAATTTATGACATACAAAACAATTCAAAATTCATGCATATAGTATATTTCTTTATTATATGTTCTATTTCTTATATTTATATGTACCTTGTTATAAATTTTGATTATCAATATACACTTCAGTTTAGTTATTCAGTTAAATTAAAATTCAAACTTGCTTTAAGTCAAAGTTCGAACTCACTTAAATGATATTTATTGCATGCTTGCAAGGAAAATTAGCACACTTAAGCAATCTAAATATTATTACTAAATTGTTTTATGATAAATTGCCTTCTTACAGTATAAAAAAATTATTTAGAAACCAATTTTTAGTTATAAAATAAAATGATTGTTAATTATGATCAAAATAATCACTAAATTAGGTTTTGATCACTAAATAACTACAAAATAAAAGTAATGATTAAATTTAGTAACCAATTAAGTCAAGATAATTAATATTTAACATTAGCTAACAAGATTTTAAGCACTTATATTATTGAATTCCAAATTAGTTTCTAACTTAATTAAATATCAATTTAGAATCTAATCATATAAATGACTAAAATTTTAATAATTAATATTAGATATCAATTATTTTGATTTAATTGATTACTAAATTTAATCATTTATTATGTTGCACAATTCATAAGCATATATATGATTAATGTTTGTCAGTTGTATTCATTAATTGAAGGCTTATGAGAGTATACAAAACAGTATTAATGCAACCAATAACATGCACATGATGGATTTCAGCAGTACTTATACTGGATCTGCAACTCCTCCTGACAGCTTTACAGAAACTACTGATATGTGAAGAACATATAATACAGCTGTTAGAGAGTTAACCAGATCAAAATACATGGCCAGTTTAGCATTCAACATTGGGTGGATACATAATTAGAATTATGCTTTAGCAGCTGGCCATCAAACAAGAAAAAGTACTAACATCTTGGTGGTCATCAAATTTGTTACGCTTAAAAGCAATTTTGGCCCACAATGATACATTTGATTAAATTCTGTGTTTATATTGATATTGATTATGGACATGTTTTGGACGCTATTTCACAGGACTAAGGTTAATGTAGGGTTATTTGTAGGTATGTTACGTGGAATTATTGGTTAAATTTTTAAAAATCTGTGTACTTTTGTGTTTTATAAGAGTTGAAACACTTTTTTTTTCCAATTTATATATTTTTTTATTATTGATAAAAAACACATAAGTAATCTAAATCCATACTTAAATGACCTCTAGAATACGCTTTAGCGAGTATGTCTGTGACTATCACTCGCTTAAGCACGTCTCACTCGCTTAAGCACGTTTAAGCGTGCACTAGGAAAAAATTGTTTACCTCACTTAAACGAGTCTAAACATGCATCAAATAAGAACTAAATACTTTTCTACGATAAAAACACAGGTATCTCACTTTAAATAACACTGTTGTTTACCATGACTGTGTTTCTACTTCAAGTCACACATATTTTTTTTTTTCACAAATAAGATCACTTTAATTGATGACCATTTTGTAATGAATATTGACATCACAATTAGTGAAGTCATACAATGCTACCATATTTTGTGATGATAAAAATAAGTTTTTGTGACAATATGTTTAATAATCATATTTTTTTGTTACAAAATTTTGTGATGCCTTCTTTATATGATGACATTAGATTTTGCCATAATTTTCCGTGAGAATTTTTTAATTGTTTGTGAAGTGTTTTTGTCACAAAAATACTATTTTTAATGGCCTTGATACCTTTTACATCTTTGAAATCCTTATGAAAAAAAAATCTATTTAAAATATTTATCATAGAAGTTCTTTAAAAATATTAATAAACCATAAAAATTCCTACAGGTCTTTTAAATTTTGGAAGACTATTTTGATATTTTTTTTTAATATCTAAATTCAATATGTTCCTAACTAAAATTGTCTCCTATAAATTATATATGTTAAAAGGCTAAGAAAATTTATAGATTTAAAGTGTTTTCAAAGTGAGCAAACAAGAAGTGTCTTAGTTCTAAGACAAATCTTGCGTGTTGTGTTTCTTAACCGAAAGAAAGATGATAACCACTTACTTTTATCTTGTTCGATAACAATCTTGTTAAGCTTAACTTTGCTATTTTGAGACGCTCCTTAACAGTATTTCTGATCACTATATCTTTCTAAGGAAAAAAGTTACATACACATATTCTTTCTACATGCAGTGTTATGATTTATTTAAATATTATACGTGTTTTGGAATTTTTTTCATTTCAATTATTTTTGGACTTGATAAATAATAATATTGAACATCATTGAATGTTAAAGATAAGAAATACCCGACGTTTTTCTTTTTGGTGTATTAATCCTTGTATTTATCTATCTCTATAATTTTTGTGTTGATAGATTATTGTTCTTAAGTTTAAATATCTTTACACTAGACATTTTTAATGGAAGGGTCATATTCAGATCTTATCCAGAATCTTTGTGAGTTTTATAGATCTCTTAAAATAATATTTGCGAAAAAATTCTTAAAAATAATCAATTAAAATAAAACGCCATGACATCTAAGTTTTTCTTATATAAAAAAAAGAGAGATAGATTTCATAACCTTTGAAGTCATTGACATTTTCTTCATAGATAGCCTGAAAAGTCAAAGGTCATAATGTAATTAAATTATAATATCCAGGAAAAATAGCAATATTTCTCAATCATGGAACTATCAGTCGTATGAGATACAGCATGCATATGTAGTTTCTTTGAAGATTACCTTCCAAATTTTCTAGCTTCATTCAAAAAAAAAGTTTTCTAGCTTCATCAACTACCAATTATTTACTTGAAATTAAGTTCATATCACTCACGTTCTCACGGAGCATCTATTTTTACAACGTTTATCCGATATATAGGTGATACTTCTTAAGACCATTACCAACAGTTTTTTTAATAAACTATATATAGAAATGACTGGAAATTTCTTTCACAAAATATTTTTGAAAAATAAAAATAAAATTGACTTTTTCATAAATTAAAATTATTTTCTATAAGTTAAGTAAAAATTTAGAAAATTTGTAGGAGATCATTTCTACAAATTAATTTATGCATTAAATAGTTTTAATTTTTGTACAAATTAATTTTATTTTACTTTTATATATTTAAAACAAATTATAAAAAAGATTGTCTGATATATAATGAGAAAATTTTAATTTCAACAACTCATACCTGCCAAAAGATAATACTATTAAATTTTGGATTAAGTTTGGTGAGAGAAGAAAATAACTAAATAAAACTGATAAACAACTACTACTGACTTCGTTTCGTTTATAAACTGAAATTTAGGCTTATTAGAGGAGTTTCAAGAAATGTTCAAAAAGTGATTTAAGTTTCCTGTGAGGCCTCTCGACCATTCTGCATGGCTTCGAACATGGTAAACGTAGCAGGATCAATATGTTCCCAAGAAGATGGAACGTAGTCATGCTATAGTAACAACAAGGTTGATGCGGAGGAAATATTTGGAATAACATAGTTAAATGTTTGGGCATGTTTGAGTAAAATAGTAAATTATCTGTCATAACTGGAAGGGGGTAACTAAACTGTACAAGGTTTGATGATGGTAATTTGGCATAGGTGAGGATTTAGGGGGGAAAACATATTCCATATCCAAGTTATCACGTGTGTCTTCTGTATTTTTTTAGGCCTGAATGAAATGCTTTTATCAGTACACAAATTCCTACCTTAGTTCTTCTCAATAGTTTAGTAGGGTTGTGTACTGCGAGGGGCTCTTATGTAGGGTCTCTCTTGGCCTTTCAGAACAGGTCAAGAATATGGATTAGAAAATTGAGAAGCGTTTCAAAATATCTGAGGAAAGGATACATAAACTGCTCGAACACCACACATCAAAACTCAATTAGAAAGGCTATCAACCAACAATGCAGATGGATGCTACTTCTGTTGAATCATGTACAGAGTGGGATTTACTTTTTTTTTTCTTTTTTTTCTTTTTTTTTTCTGGGCACATTTACACAGTTGCTGTCTTCAATGATATGATTGTTATGCAATAATGTTCTCGTACCGTGACTGCACGTTTTGGGAAGGAAAATATTTATGATAAAACTCACCCGCACTAATGTAAACATAAAATTAAGAAAAACGTTTTAATAGATGTAATAGAAATATAATATTTAAAAAATAGAAACAAATATGAAAACTACACTTATCTCATTTCCTCCCCTTAAAATGATATTGATATCTTTTTAATTCTAAAACAAATATTATCATTCTTATTTTATTTAATAAATAATAGATTGAGTAAAAAATTAAATAAAATAAAGTTATAAATTTTGATACTTTTTATAAGAAAAAAATGGAAGGATTTGATTATTATGTATTTCCTATGACTTTTGACAATCAATTAAAAGTTTTCCTACAAAGATATAAAAAAATGTATTTTAATATATAAAATAATTAATTAATTATAAGATATATGGATTAATTTATTAATTTATTAATGTAATTTGAACACAAGTATAAATTAAAATAAAATATTAATATAAATTTTACTTTAGTAAATTAGAAGAGAGATAAATATCTCTTAAAAATTACACAATGAACGTAGTTTAGAAAAGATACAAAGGAAGATGAGAAGTATAAGCGGGAACGGTCTGTCTCAATTTTTTTAAAAGAAAATATTAACTTTAACCTTACCCCTTGGAGAGAATTTTATCATTTCTAAGATACTTAAATATATCAATTTTACAATTAATATTATTTTGAATTTTTTTTTCGATAATATTAAGTTTATTAAATTTTAACTTTTTTGGATAAAATATTTTTATTACTACCAGCAACAATTATTTTAATATAAGAAATTGTTAATAATTCAAAAATTTCAATATGAATTATTGCATATCATTTTGAAATCAATTTAATTTTAAATATGTGCGGAGAAGGAAATGATTTCATTGAGAAAATAATAATAGAAGAGTTTATGCAATCTGTGACATGAAAAAAAATCAAGCTAACCTTTGCGTATGCAAATGGGAGGGTGAAAATGAATATAAAGGGAAGCTTATTATTACCTTGTGTGCCATAATATTTGGTAATTCTAGAGACCAGGCAGAGGTTGGTTGTGATCCGAAAGGCCGACCTGTCTTATCTAGATAATCGAGCATATAACTTATTTTAGACTTGACATTCTACGTGCTGGATAAACTTGTGTAGAATAAGTGATGTAGATAACTAAAATAATTGGTTTGATTCTAGAGTAAGTAAGCAATTATAAGTAAGCAATTATGAGATGCAAAAAAATTAAGTTTTGAAATGACAAGTAGGTAGGTGACCAAGTTTTGAAACTCAAGTATCTTAGGTTATATTTAATATCAATATGCAAAGAAAGTACAATAGATGATGTGAGGAGAAGAGGGTCGGATGAAAATAGGGAAGCATTTATTTGAAATTTAAGCTAGAGAAGGAAAACCTTTGAATGGGAAAAAGTATTTCACCAGCAATTGATGGCTGATGTTCATTCGGTTGTGTGGAAGAGGGGGGAGTTGGGCGGCTAGGTATGGGTAAAGGATAGTGTATATACTGTGAGGTCGGTTATAATACACTAAGACCCGAGGGTATTTAGAGAAGTATTAAAATATTTAAAAAGTTATGGAGAATGAATGTTGTATCATCAGCACAAATATGTGGTTGAAGGGTGCTGATTGATAGGATTCTAATAAGGATGAATCTAATTAGAAGAGGTGTGTAGTTAACAACATAACAATGTCGTATGTGTAACACAGAATCTTCCCAACATTTCTTTTTAAATTGTCCCGTAACAACTAAAGTATTGGCTGGTTGTGATAGATGGATTGATAATTCATCAATCAACCACTATACTATTAGTAACCATTTCCAACATTTTGTTATTATGAGTTGCTCAAAGAAAGAGAATGCAATTTGAAAGTATATATGTGGTTGGCTATAGTGTGTGAAATTTGAAATCATAGAAATAAGGTTATGTTTAAGAACGAACAAGTGGATGATGTAGAAATTTTGTTTAGCACAGTTGAAGGATTGATTATGGGTTAAACTCCTAAGAATATGATCACTGTGTCAATCTCAGATTGTTTACTTTGCCCTATCCAGTGTTTGATGGCAATAGCATAATATAAACTTACTGATGGGATAGAGGTTTTAGGTGAGGGCAATGAGGATAGTGCATCTATCTTGTATTAGCGAGACATATGTTAGGATATAGGAGTTTAGTGTTGCAGTAGGTATTAACGTCAATTAATAGGGCTTGTGTTTGACTTGGGTTCTAGTGGGCCTAGTGTAGTTTTTGTGTGCAGGATCATACATATTGAGAGAGGTTAGCTAGGTGGTGTGCTACATAGGAAGTGGTAGGAAAGAGTGGAGGACTACTAATTGGTAGACGACTATAGTAAGAGTGGTCCTATGTGCCTTAAGGATGATAACAAAGTTTGAAAATTGATTTTTTTGCTTTACAGGAGAAACTTCACCAATTGTTGTGTAAATACTCTTCTTTATTTATTGTTGTTTCCAATTTAACCACCTTCGGTTTACTTGAATATAGATATATTTGTGTTCTATTAATTAGTTTTGTCATATTATATTTAAGGGATTTTTTTCTTTCTTTCTTAATAAGGTTGGAGCACCCTAAAGTACTCTCATTAATTCAATTCAAGGTGTAGCTGGTGTAATCCATATGAGAAAAACAAATTCATGCATGTATCTCACCTTCTTTTGTGATAAAATAAGCATAAGACAGATACACCGTAGAAATGAACATATATTTAGGGTCTTCGAGAGACATGTAAAAACAAATATGCAAAAATGGTCATAAATTTTGTTAATAATGTGCAGAGTATTAAGATAAGTTCCAGTTTTCTACCAAAGCATTCAGCCTCAGAAGTCATACATCTGTGAAACTGAAACGTTCTCTATTTTTGCACCATTTTGTAGTACTTTAACTTGTATGACAAAAAGGAATAATACCTTCAAAAGAAAAAAAAATGTCTTATTCCTTGTCTCATTGGACCACCCAAATAACAAACCATAAATTGAATAATTACTCCTTATTTTTATACCTTTATATATGTAAAAATGCTTATTGATGTGATACACTTTATATTTCAAGTCTTTTGTACTATTAGTATTTTGGTTTTTCTTAACTACCGGTTAAGATTAGTCTATATATGAGTTTTCAACAGTTTACATGATGTAAAAAGTTGAAGCTTTATTAGGGTCAACAGTTCAACATATTTTTCAACAACAAGAGAGTCAAAAACAAAATTAATTGCAAGAGAATAAACAAGCACATAACAATCAATATAATTTGTCTCATAATCAATATAATTTGTCCCATAATCAATATACTCATTATTAGTTTGTAAAAGAATAATGAAACATGTCTATGACTTTGTTATCGTCAATTGAATATTTGTATTATTATGGTTGAATTTCTCTAATTGAGGTACATTCTCATGCTTAAATTTCTGTTTTTATGTTTGATTTTTTTAGATATTGTTTTGAGTTTATTTATGAATCGCTTGAATATTATTTTAAACTATAACAAACATTTCACAACTCACTACAAGAAACGTTAAAATAGCGTCAATAAATTTGTGTCGGCTAAAAAATCGACTCAAATAGTATTAGTTAAAGTGTCAGTGTTTAAAATAAAATACATAGCGTCGGCTAGGCCCACGCAAAAATTGTCATAATTTTTTTTTTAAAAGAAAAATAACGTCGGCCAAACCTATGCAAAAAAATAAAAATAAAAAAATTATTTCGATGGCTTGGTCCATGCTAATCTTTGTGTCGGCCTGACCAACACAAAAAAAATAATGGTGTGATGGCTTGACCCACGTTAAACTTTGCGTCGGCCAAGCCCACACAAAATTAATTAATTTTTAAATTTAAAAATAGTCACGATAAAAAGAAATGTAACTAAAATTAAATTAAAATTTAAAAAATAATAAATTTAGAAATATAATATAAAATAATAATAATATTATTATATTAATAAAATATAAAAGTGATAAAAAAAGATAAAAAATAAAATAGATGTAAGATTGAATTTTAATAAAATTAATAAAAAAATATTTCATCATAATTTTTGAAATTTAATTGAATGTTTAATCATAAAATATATATAAATGATAATTAAATAATAAAATATAGATGAATCATAGTTAAAGTATAAAATATGATAGTTAAAAAATAAAATATGAGTAAATATAAGATATAACATGTTATAAGATACTTAATTTGTTAAGATATAAGATAAAATTTTTAACACTTTTATTTGTTTTAAGTTTTATATAACTTTTTTTTTAATCTAAATTAAATTATGTAATGAGTATTAACCAAATTTAATTTTTATTTATTTTCAAAAAATTATGCTTTTTCTCACTCAAACCACAATCTTCTTTATTATAATTTTCACTATTACTTTTTCTCTACTCATGAACTTGTCTCCTCCAGTATTAGGATCTTTTTATCTAAATTAACATAAATTTTAAGAAACTTATGTAAAGGAGGTACTGGTTAAAGTATAAACTCTATATAATAATTTATAAAATTTGAACGTATAGTACCTAAATGTCATTATTTAAATTGATTATAACACACAAATTTGTTACTAACACGGTAAAATAGAAAATAAATAATATAAAAAAATAATATTAATATGAAATAAAAAATTAAATCTAATTTTCAACTATTATTTAATCATAATATATTTAATTATAATTTTATTACTTATTAAATAATTTAAAGTTTAATTATAATTTTATTAATTATAAGATAATTTTAATTATAATTGTATCAAGTATAAGATAATTAAATAATAATAATAATAATAATAGTTATAATTATAATAATAATATTAATAGTAACAATAATAATAATTGTAGTTGTATTAATAAGTATAATAATAATCGTAATATGACTGAAAAGCTTATCTGATATAATCGTTGTGGATTCTGTCCAATTGCTAACGCTAATTTCATGTTGCTTCTAAGGTTTTAACGTCCGCTATTAAACCATCGCTTTACGAATCAATAGCATGGACTTTTGTGTATTGTAGTGACTGCTTTAATATCGTAACGTAAATCATGAATTTATAAACTGCTTGAATTGGATATTGGATGAATGGGAATCGAGAACTTTGTGTTGAAATTAAAAACAAAAACATAGCTTTGATACAAACTGATTCTTATATAATTACGTATAAGTAGATAATTGCATTTGAATCTGGTTTGTAAATGATTACATATAAATTATATATATATATATATATATATATATATTTTATTTATAAATTTTATAAAATCCATATATAAGTGTTAAATATGAGAATTTTACTATGAATTTCTTTCTATATGTAATCAATATATAAATTTAAATTACGTATGAATTTTGCATATTACTTATGAATTTTAAGTGTATGTAAAGGTGATTTTTGTTGTGACGCTGTTTTGTCAATATAGAGTGTGAATGTAGCGGTTTATAATTTTAGTTAGGTGGAACGTGCATGTTTTATCTGTCAAGGAGTGATGCCTCTATTATGGGCTAAAATGATCCAAGTGGGAATATTCCTGACATTGGTATCACTAGGAGATGCTATTTTTGGTTTTTGGTTTGATCTTTCTGGATATTTGTAAGAGATTTACTCTTCCTTTATTTTTTTTTTAAATGAGTTACCTCATTATATTTAATATTCTTTATTACTGATTTTTTTTTTATACTGGGGTTATAAAGGGCTGACTTAGATGTATGAACCTCATGATTTTTGTATTGATGCATTATGACCTGTAATTGTATTGGTGTCTTATGGCTCGCAAAACAACTCTATTTTCATTTTTTGGTAGTGTTGGGTCAACTAATCTACCTCTATAGTTATATTATTTTTTATTATTAATACAAACAATGAATAAAACAACTTGATTCCGTCAACCAAAAAACAGTGGTCCTAACAATGTTTTCGTTTTAGTCAAGCTAACCTAATTTCAATTAAAATAGAGTTGACCATAGAATCCAAAGAAAAAAGGACATGAATGTGAGAACATGGAAAATTTCAATTTTTCAACTTCTAGATAAAATTTAAAGTTTTTTAATTTTAAATATTTCAATTATTCATAAAATTTTAAATTCTTTTAAAAATATTTATTTAATCAACATATTTTATCCTAAAGTATTTCAAATTTTCTATTATCTAAATAATATACTTTTTTTCATAGAAATTTTAAAATTTTCTATATTAATCTACAGCATAAAATTCCACATGGCAACATATTTTGCAGATTACCGGATTTAAAGTAACAGCTAGGATAAGATTATAGGAGTAATTCATAATGATCTCCTTATGGTTTAGGTTAATTCCGCTAATTGGTAAAATAAAAAAATTAGTTTATTTAGTTTTTTTCTTCTAAAAATTTCTTTATAAAAAATTTAAGAAAAAATAAATTAATTTTTTATGAGTTAAAATTAGTTTAAGAATAAATTAATTCATAAAAATTGTAAAAAAAAATAATTTTTCTATATTTTTATCTTTTATCATATAAAAGCTTTCTAAAATTAAAATTAGTAAAATCTTACCTGAAGTTAATAAAGTTTCAATTAAAATTAAATGATGCATAGTTTTTTTTTTTTTTTTTCAATTAGAAATGCCGAATAAAATTTATTACAATAAGTTACTTTATTCCAAATATATTAAAAGGTGACCTTTTAATATATAGTACAGTGTTATTAGTTATTTTTTATGAATTAAAAACATTGATATACATCATTTATTTTATTTGAAGTGTAGATACCAGATAGTTTACAAATAATTTAATTTCCTTCCTTGGACAGTGTAGGAATGCTTTGTTCGTTTCTGAAAAAGTTGTGAGGATCAACCTTTGTCTTCACTGCAGCCAATCTCTTGAAATTGTTATTGAAATACTTGACACCCCAAGTGCTGGCTTGGGTGTAGCTTGTGTAGCCATTGTTATTTACCCCAATGTCAAGATCTCTGTAATTAATATATGCAGCCCTAGGAGACTTTGAAACATAAGGTTCCATATATTTATACAGTTTTCTAAGCCAATTTATGTGTCTTTCTTCAACCTCGTGCCCTTCCTCTAGCCAAACGACCGCATAGTGAATATGATATATGTATCCAGATCTGTGAGAGAACGGAATTTCAGATTCCGAAATCTCGTACATTCTGCCTCCATAAGGAGCGAATTGAAGCTGAGCATATTGAACCTTTTCGTCATAAAGCAAACGCCATAACCCTCGTAATCCATCAACAGGAATGGGCTTCGTAACATAATCAGATTTTCCTTTCATTTTCCCTGTACGAGTTTGAGTTCTGTTGAGCATACTTTCAGGGGGTTCATTGCCTGAAGTTCCAATCAACACAGCATTGAAGAAGACAGCTGAGCCAATCCAACTCGTCTCTTTACAGTCTTTTCTGTCCAAACCCAACTCTGGGATGCTCTTTTCCATCAATGGAATCAGCTCTTCCACACCTCCGAGAAACAAGGACACAAAAGTGGCTTGTATTGTTAGCTTTCCATTTTGACTTGAATTTGCCCTTGCTATGTCAATCCTAGTCATTATGCGGTCGTCCATTTTATTCGCCACAAGCTGCCACTTTTGAATGATCTCGGTTGCATTTTGTTCCAATGTCCTTGAAACATTGAACACTGTCACAGTTGATGGAACAGGAACTAGTTTTACCTTCCAATCCACAATGACACCAAAGCTTGCTCCCCCACCTCCTCTAATGGCCCAAAACAGATCCTCACCCATGTCTTTTCTGTCAAGAAGATTACCATTCACATCTATTATGTGAGCATCTATGATATGATCTGCGGCAAGACCGTACTTACGCATCATGAGTCCATAACCACCTCCACTGAAGTGGCCACCAATGCCCACAGTGCGGCACACACCAGCTGGGAACCCTAGGGTTTTGCTTTTCTGGCTAATACTGTAGTAAAGTTCACCAAGGGTTGCCCCAGATTGAACCCATGCAGTTCGGTTTTCTACATCAACTGTGATTTGTCGAAAGTTTAAGAGGTCAAGGATGACAAAGGGAACCCTGGCAACGGACGAGAGACCCTCGTAATCGTGGCCTCCGCTTCGGGTTCGAATCTGCAGGCCATGGCGTTGGGAACAAAATATAGTGGCTTGAATCTGGGAAACGTCCAGTGGTGTGACAATGACAAAGGGTTTTGAGCTTGCGTTGGCGAACCTAAGATTTTGAATTTTAACATCTAGGACAGAGGAGTATGAAGAGTTGGTTTGGGTGTAAACAACACTCGAGATTGAGTTGGAATTATGAGGATAATTGTAAAGACATTGAAGAAACTTTTCATGAGTATCTGCTGAAGAAGGAATAAATGAAAATACCAGAGAAATGGCAGTAAGTAGGGTAAAATAGGAGCTTAGGCACTTCATTTTTGTGGCTGGTTTGTTGTTGATACGAGAATTGCAATTTGAGAAAGAGTAATGGGGAGTCTCTAATTTATAGCAGTTTGGAGTTTAATGTTAACATCCTTAAGTTAACCAAATTTTTGGCCTATATCCAAAAGTATACAATAAACGCTACCTAATTCTGCCACATGGGAGGACACAATTCAAATTATATGAAGTAGTATGAGACTATTCTACAGATTATACGTGCGGGAGAAGCTTCACAGGATGACATAATACGAAGAAAAAACAAAGATGTACACGATGACCAAACTTGCATTTCATGCATATGCGCGCGCATTTTGCAATAGAATGTGGACTGCTTCATTTTGAAAATCCTTGGTCAAATTGAAGAATTATTTTTTTAAGATGTTTTTGTTATTGTCTTAAACCTTCGATATTAAGAGCAACTATATGCTCGTACACACCTTTGCTATCCTCTTTTAAATATGAAAAATAATATTTTCATAATTTTTGTCTTATATATATATATATATATATATATATATATATATATATATATATATATAATTATATATTTTATAAGAATATAATAATACTAGTAATTACAATTCTCTTTCTTAATTTCATTAATTTGATTACTTACCCCATCAATCACTTCACAACTCATTTATAAAGGAAATATTATTATTAAAACAAATTGTATTTATTATTATAAAAAAACTATTTAAAAACTAATTTTATTTATAAAAGAAAATGATTATTAATTATAGTTAAAATAATCATTAAATTAGGTTTTGATTTTTAAATAAAAAAACTATGATTGGTAATTAGAATTAAGTATTATTCGGTTTGTTTCTCTTTGTGTGATAGTATTTAGATCCGAGTATGTGTATGTCTATGATGTCTTGACTGTTCTGCGTAGGACTTTGGTGGGTTGCCTCGTTGTTCTAGGTTAGGAAGGTGCTGCGTGAGGTGGGGAGAAAGCTTTGTTCTCACCTGTCAAACACCAGGACTCGGTGTGTTTATTGTTGCAGGGGTCCACTGAGACGTGATGATAGGGCGTGCTGGGAGCTGGGAGTGGTGCTGAGAAATATTAAATGCTTGGAGCTGCATAAGAAATATAGATGTACATCTGAAGACACATTTTATTTGCCTTATCAGTGCAGTAAACCAGTGAAGGGGAAACTATGTTATGTTGGACCCAATTTAATGGGTTTATTTCCACTTATTGTTTAGTGGGGTTGCTGGAGTTTTTTAGGCATGCTTCACTCGTCCTTTTTGTATATTTACTACCTAATGCTTCATGTGTACTTTTTTGGATTTGAATCATGGGAGTATTCATGGACAAGGGCTCCTTGCTTCTCCTGTATTAGTTTGAGCCATAGATACGCGGTCTTTGGTTGGGTACATTCTGTAATACATTGTTTTTGTTTAGGGGAATTCACTGCTTTCTATATTTTATGGCCTCTGAGTTTCTTTTTTATATAAATTGGGATAACTTATTTTATTTCGTCTAATTTATATAATTTGTTATCGATAAAAAAATTAATAATTTAATTTAGTGATTAATTAAGTTAAAATAATTAATATTTAATATTAATTATCAAAATTTTAATTATTTATTTTATTAAATTCTAAACTAATTTTTAATTAAGTTAATAACTAATTTTATCATTTTTAAAACTTATAAATTGATTTTTAAAATTAATTTTTTCTTTTAATATATAAAAAGTAATAAGCTGTATTTACAAGAAAAAAGGAGAACGAAAAAGAAAGTAGTAAATATAGAGTCATATGGTTTTATGTGAAAATTTACTGAGTATCTCATGCTTTTAGAGGTGTTTATTTAGTGGATCATATTTTTATACTTATTTTACTCTTATCTTTTTATAAATATAAAAGTTTATGTTTTAACTGTCATGTGACTTAACAGATTTTTCACAAGAATTTGTTTTACTTTTTACTTTACAGATGCAGGGAGGTACTCATATGGTTGTTTTCCTTTTTTTTAATAGTATTTTGAAAGATACTACGATTTATAATATATCATTTTATTATTTGATATTTTAATAAAGAAAAACTCGGCTAAAAAGTATTTTTTAATGTCGGTATGTCGACCTTTTTATACAAGTAAAAGTTACTTGCACGAGAAGGAATTGAATAACGATGTTCAATGCTTACTTTTTTATTTACAATATTCGAACTTTAATATTATATTTACGATATTATATTTTACCACTTTACATCAGTGAAATATTCTCATAATATGAATTTTATAATTAATGATTATCATCCGATCATAATCATGTCATTATCATGAAATAGTAAACTTCTTATCATAGTTATATATTTTCTTGTTAATGTCAAATTTGATAAAAAAACAAAATATCATAATAATTAAATGGTTATTTATATATTTTAAAAATATTATATATTATAATATTTTTAAATATGTTTTTATTTTAGTATGGTTGTTGGTCTTATTATATTACTTATTATTAAATTATTTTTAAACAATATAATCTCACACATAAATAAAATAATTTTAATATGAAAATATAAATTTTATTTTACAAATCGATTTTATAAAATTGAGTTAAGATTAAATTTCAATTATAATATTATAAAAAAAATATAAACATCACTTTCAATAATTATATTTAGAATAAATTATTCCGTTAAAAATTATTGTTTCAATAATTATATCTAGAATAAATTATTCCGTTAAAAATTATTGAATCATATAATAGTCTATGTTACATACTTTGTAGCACACACGTATACAGTCTCATTTCACGTATTTTAAACGTGAGTCAAAGAGAAGTGTCTTTTTCGAGAAATCTTGCGTGTTGTGTTTCTTATCCTAGGGAAAGATAATAGCCATTTACTTTTATCTTGTTTGATAGCAATCTTGTTATAATATACAACTCATGATTGGCTTGGGTATTTTGAGATGCTGCTTAATAATATTTCTAATCACTACATCAAGTTTAGATCCTTTTAAGAAGAGAACAGTAGCATGCAATTTTTTTTTTATTTTTATTTTTTTGACATGCAGTTTTAATTATTTAAATGATATTTAACAATATTGTATCTTGGAATATCTTTTTCATTTGAATGATGTTTCGAACTTCATAAATATAAAATTGTGGTCATAATTTAATGTTATTTAATGTTAAGATAAAAAATACTCAATATTTTTTGTATTAGTCCCATATCTTGTATTCATATGTAATTTGGTCTAGGCAGACCAACCATTAAAATTGTACTCCTTTTTGGTCTTCCTTTTTTTTATCGCTTTTTCTTTCATTTTCTGCATAGATTTTGCCTTAAATCTCCATTGATTTTGCATTTTTTAATTCTTTTGTTTTATATTTTGTGGACATGTAGAATATTATTAGTAAAATTAGGAGTTATCTTTTCGAAAACGTATTGGTGAACTTAGAAAAGTCATTGATATTTTCTCCATGCAATGGTCTGAAAAGTCAAAAACTTCATAATTTAGTTAAATTGTACCTAGGAAAAATAGCAATCTCTCAATTTGGATGTATAAGTTCGTATGACATCATAACAGACATCATGCATAAGTATTTTTCGTGAGAATAACCAAAAAAAAAATACTTTTCTAGTCTCATCAATTATTTACCTGAAATTAAGTCATATCATGGAGCATCTACTTACAACATTTATCCGATAAATGTTATAGTACTTCTTAAATGTCATTAGCAATGGTTTCTAATAAATTACGGCAAGAGTTATAATGGAGTAAGCCATGGATTTATTACTTAAAGTTCTTTTTGGAAAGTTAGTGAAGTTTTGAGTATAGTTTAGGAGATGATATCATTAAAATTGAAATATGTGTTAATAAATATCATCTTCTTAATGAAGTTAGTAATTATAGATCTTCTTAATGAAGTTAGTAATTATAGATCTTAAGAAACAGTGTTAAAGTTAAATATTATTTTATAAATAAAAGGATACCTCACAGTTGTTTTTGTTACTATTCACTTGTACTTATTCTGATTTTAGTATCGAAGAGTGTCTTTGTAGGTGTCTCTCACATCGAGATTAAGAAGACGATGGAAGAAGAAAGAGTCTCAAGCCAAGCCACAACAAATCCTAGTACTCCACATTTATAGTCCCTCATGCACCAACCTTCTAGTCCATCTAGGAAGGCACCTAGGCCAGTAGAGAAAACAAGCCATATCGTAGAACTCAAAAAAAAAACTAAGAATTTTGAATGAGATCACAAATATGAATCTGCCTTCCTAAGTTTGAAAACGTTTCTGGCAAGCCTACCTATACCCCAAAAACCAATGATGTATAAGAAGACAGATTTCTTATACATCTCAGTATTTGAAGCCTACCTATACCTAAACCAGTAATTTCTTATACATCTCGGTATTTGAAGATGTTATGGGAGTAACTCTAGTTCAAGATATAATGGCCAACAACCAATCTAGCCAAGTGCTCCATGGTGGAGAAGGTTGTCTTAGCTTTAACATATGATGCCAGGTGGTTGAGACCTTATTTCCAAAGTCACCTAGTGGTTGTGAAGACCGATTGGCCCATAGCAAACGTACTTGGAATACAAAAGTTAGTTGATATTCTGGTTTGTTGAACTTTTTGTGTTTGATGTTCAGTTTAAGCCTAGAAAGGGCATCAAATCTCAATGTTTGGCGGACTTCATGGGCAAGTCATAAACCAACTCTAGTATAGAAGGAGGTTGCGGGTTGTATGTAGCTGGATCTTCGAGCAAAAAGGGAAGTGGTGTTGGAATAGTTTTGGAAGGACTTGGAGATGCAAAAATTATACAATCCTTGATACTTAAATTCAAGACCTCTAAGAATCAAGTCGGGTATGAAGCCCTCATTGCGAGGCTTGTCCTGGTTGATGATGTCGATGTGAAGAAACTCTCTTGCAAGACAGACTCCCAAGTGATGGTGGGAGAAATACATAGAATTCCGAGTCAAGGATCCCCAACTCAAGTACTACAACATGGTAAAACAAAAAATGAAGTGTTTTGACGAAACTCAATATAAAGCATGTACCCCAAGAATAGAATACTTGCACTGATACTCTATCCAAGCTTACTAATGATAAAAAGGATAATCATGACTCCATAATTTGACAAGTCTTATTCCAACCTAGTGTCAATGAAGAAACGTGAATGACGACCTCTACCTCGGATACTAATTGGATACAACCAATCAAGGAGTACTTAACAATGAATCCTAACAGCCTTACTCGATTTGACCAGCACATAGCAAAAAAAGATGCTTGTTTTGTCCTAATCAATCTTAATCTCTATAAAAGAGGATACTCTTTACCTCTGCCTAAATGCCTCTCTCGAGGACAAGTGAAGTAATCACGGGGTTTGCGACTTGCATTTGGAACACCGCATTATGGCTGTCTGAGTACTGTTAAGACTTTTATTCGGCAAGTGTACCGAGTCACAAGTAATATAGATTTATAAAGCAAGGATGTCGATCACACAGAGAACAGTTTTGTTTTAGAACTTAGCGTCACTACTCACTAAGTAATTACAGGTTTTCAGATGATTTGATAATGATTTGAGTCAAGAAACGTAAAAGAACAATTAAAAATAAGTAACAATTATAAAAACGGAGTTTGCAAGGTTTAAAGGACTTTGGGATTGAACTTCATCTCTTTCCCTCATTCATATTTTGGACTTGATAATGAAATACAACATTAGTAACTACTCACAACTGATGCACATGTAAAAATCATTCACACCGATTCCTCTGATATGAAATTCATAAGGAAATTTCCTAAACACTGATTCCTCAGCTATTTAGTAAATTGCCCAACGTTAAGAACGGATGTTATACGCATTCGATATATTGAAACCTATTCCTAGTATTCCGATATATCGACTATTTTCATCTAGGTCGGAAACTCAAAAGTACTTTCCAGTTAAGTTTAAGAATCAAAATCGAGACTCTATTGATCAGATAAAACCAAGCATTAAGCACAAGATGAAAATAGCAATGGAGTAGAAACTGAATATTAGATTTAAAATCGCCAAAATACAAATGAGTTCAAGAAGTTACATTCAATCCCAAAGTTGCGGAATTTAGCTACTCATAGTAGCCATTACACTTCAAAGAAGAAAGATTGCAAGGAAGAGCAGGAATCTTCAATGGTTCTTCTTCTTGACAGCTCTGCAGTTCCCCTAAACTCAGATCCCCTTTCTAAAATCCTAAAATCCTCCTTTTAAACTTGGTTTGGGCCTAGGTGAAGTGGCTTTTCTTTTGGGCTTCTTTCTATTTTAAACTTTTTGTTTCTTTTCTTCATGAATCTTCCCATCTATCATTTTCTTCATTCTTTTTCACCTGAAATTTCACAATAATTGAGATTAAATTATTTACTTTAACTCAGGACTCAAAACATATATTTAAATCCAAAAACTCTAGAATTGAGAGAAATTACTATTTTAAATAATACTAAAACCTATAAAAACACTTAAAATTGGTACTTATCAAGTACTCAAAATAGGTTATTACTAGCCATTTTGAACATGAATTGTCCTAATTTGTCAAGTGGTACAAAAATTGCTAAGAACATGGTCACCTCATTTACATCCCCTCTTCAAAATTAAAGAGCATTATTTCTCATTGATCATCGCTTTATAAAATATAGATATAATAGGTCCATTATAAAAGAACAAAAATTATCAACGAAATAAATTCATCAAAAATATTCAAAATCTATCGATAAATTAATTATATATAAATTTACCGATATATTTCTGAATCATTCTATATATATTTTACTATTTGTTGGGTCAGAGTATTCACGTTCCTAGATTTATTATCCCATGGGTGCCAAACTTATTTAACCATGTAAAAGGTTGTCATCCATAACTGCAAGGAAAATTATATTTTGATATTATACTACTGTTTATAAATTATGTTCATTTGATACTTACATTATTTAATAAAATATTATATAATAATTAAATAGTATTCTATTTCAATATCAAATGATTATATTTTATTATATATAATATCAAAGTATCAGCCCCTGAACGTAGATACTAGATCTATCAATGCAAGCGTCAAACTTTTTTTCATAGAAAAAAATATCTTTTTAAGATCACTGTTCACCTCTTGTATTTTTTAATATATATTATATATATATATATGATTGTATAGTGAATTACAGAATGAACCCTCGTGTCAGTCTAATATTATTTTAAATGATGTTGACGGGTACGTGAAAAGCATTTTTGTCGGCCTTTTGAATGGTATATATAAAGAATAAAAAAATACTTAAAAGATACTATATATTATTTCATTTCATTATTTTCATATTTAATAAAGAAAAACTCAGTTAAAAAAATATTTTTTAATAGCTGTCTGTATGTAGGATCGAGTTTTTATTAAAAAATAAATTGTTTGAACGTGTTTTTTAATCAGTAATAAAAAATAAATTAATAATCGAGTAAATATTTGAGGAGTATTTCAATTTTTACACCGACAAATACATAAAACAGTATGTTAAATCAGTAACTTCAGTGAAAAAAATTCTACAAAATCCTAATCTCAAGAATAACTAGTAACTTCTGTACACAGTTCAAGATTAACTTAATTAGGATTACTTACTACAAAACATCACAGAATGTGGTCTTAGTACGTTATTTTACATATTGAATCACTGCAAACTAAAGACTTCGTCTATAACCTTTCTTTCCTTAAAATAAGTCTTTTTACTTTAAATCTATAAATTTGTCTTATGCTTGATAATTTTTGGTTTCTGTAATAACCTGACATAATGGACTTCTATTCTCTCTCATTTGTATTCCTTTCTTAGGGAGATTACCTAAAGTGAATATTTTATTATGCAAAACTGTGTCATTGGCAAGGTTTTAATATTCCAGAACATTCTCTCCTTTTACTTTTTTTCTTTATCTTCCTATATATACACCTTACTTTATATTGAGAGTTTTCCTCTTCTTTTTACACCCATTCATCATGTATCTCAATCTGAATAGTGCAGCCTAAATCTGTTGTATAAAATAGATTCTCCTATTCAAACCAATTTTTTCTTTAGTTAAAATTCTAAACCCATCGATTCTCATTCCAGTAACCCATTTCTTCTATTCTGAGATTCTTTTATTCTAAATTTATAAAAACTCATGGATAAGTCTATTTTAAAAAATTCTCTCCAACCCATCAGTCATTCTTAAACATGATTTTGTCCCCTCTCCCCTATTTTGCAACTAAAATTTTCATTGAACCGTTCCCAAGTTCCCCACACCCACACACCTTCCTAAGATCCTTTTACCATCTAGATTTTTTAATATTTTCCTTACTGTTATTTAATTGTTTCCATGACCCATATTTTGAAATAATAATTCCTTCCACAACCCCTTCTCTTCACTATCTAGTCTCAATTTCCATTTCACTAAAAGTATCATATTTAAGTTCCTTAAGTTCGTAACTCCTAGTCCACCCTTCTCTTTCATCTTACAAATCTTTTCCCAATTAACCCATGCCATTTTCCTTCCTTAATGTCCCATCCCCACATAAAATCCCTTTGAATCTTAACAATATCATTTCTAACTCAGTGTAACATCATAAATATAGATAGTAAACGCATAACTGAAAGCACTAATCTATTGAGGCTCACCCTTCCAGGAAGGAAAATATATCTTTTCCTTTCCACCTAGACAATCTATTCCTTATTTTTAATATCATATCCTACCAAAACACTTTCCTCTTATAATTTCCTCCTACGGATATCCCTAAGTACGTGAATGGAAGATTCATTATTTTACAGTTACTGATAGTAGAGTATTGTTGTATAAATGTAGCTTTCACTCCAATTTTTCTTAACCTACTTTTGTAAAGATTTATTTACCTTTAAGTCCGAAGTTATTTCAAAATATCTAAAATTACCTTTGAGGGTAATGATATTCCTCATATTAGCCATGCACATAAATAAAGTATAATATGCAAATTGGAGCATATTAACATTAATTTCATATTTTCCCACCCTTATCCCTTCTAAAAGACTTTTATTTTCAACCTCTCTCATACCCCTATAGATCCTTTGCCGCTTCAAGAAATAGAAAAGGGGTCAAAGAATCCCATGTCGAAGTCCCTTTTCATGTTTGAATTATTCTGTAAGACCATCATTAACTAAGATAGACACAAGTAAAGATTCTAGATGTGTCATTATTTATTTAGAACAAAAGCCCATATACTGGTATTTTCAAATTTACCTTAAACATTAATCACTTTTTTTTCATATTTTTTTCATGAATGACTTCATTGGCTATCAGAATCCCATCTAATAAACTTCTACCTATTGTTTGATATCTATTATGTTTTGCAACACTTTCTTTAACCTCCTAACTAGAATTTTATATATAATTTTTGCATACACATCCACTTAGAGAAATTGGCCTATATTTATCCAACTTTTGTGAGTTTTCTACTTTGAGTATCAAGGTGATAAAGGGAAGTTGATGTTACTGAAATTTTCACATTGGCTCAACTTAGAGCAAGCTCGTGGGCTAAGTTTAGAGGAGAAAAGGTAAATTTTTCTGTCTCCGAGTGTACCTGTGTCCTGCTCAGTGTTGGTAAGTATTACCTAATGTGAAATAGTAGTATTGGTGCTGACCTGCAGGGCGAATGACCATGGTGTTATGGGCACATAAGCATAAAACCGGTGTTTTTTCTGATAGATGGTGAGAAGATGAGTTTTAAGTGTTTAAGTGTGAATCTAAGTTTCATATTAAAAATGAATAAGAAAGTTGAGCAACATATAAGAAAGAAGACCCGTAAATCCAATGTTTTAAGATTTTGGGTTGAAGGTGGTGTCATTCCCTTATATATTGGCTCATGTCTCTTTGTTTGAGATCTTTCCGATTTTCCTCCTTGGATTCTTCCAACAAGTGGTATCAGAGTCGTTGGTTTGCGAGCTATTGGTTTAGGTTGAAGACAGTGTCATTTCCTTATATGTTAGCTCATGTCTCATTGTTTGAGATCTCTCCAGTTCTTCCTTAGATTCTCCCAACAATGAGTTAGGTGACATGTATAAGGTGTGTTTTTTTTTAAGAGTCAATAATAAATTAAATAAATAAATGAACCATTTTAGGAGTACCTTATCCTTTATACACTTTAATCAAAGTTTTATAAAAGACACATTAAAATCACACAAGATTCAACTCTGGCATTTTTCTGGAAGCAGGTGTGTGAAGGTATAAATGTCATGGAAGCAGAATGGAAGTTCATGTGAGGAGCACAGTGTAGTTTGGAAAAGGAGAGAACAGAATCGTAAAGCAATTCAGTGACGAAGTTCCAAATACAACAAATGAAACATTTAAGATGATAAAGGAAGCATTTATTCCTTTCAAGCCATTTCCCATAAAAGTGAAAGGTTTGTGCTGCACTCATAATTTTATTCTTCATAATGTCTCATACCTGTCTTATAATATTCAAATTAAAACCATCAGATCCTAAACTTCTCTTACTCTCACTCCCACACGCTTGTTTCACTTCTTCCGTTATATTTCTAATTAGCTCTACATTTTTCTGTTCATTGGTTCTTTGAAAATAAACATTGTCCATCCTAACCTTGATTCCTGGTTGTTGACTAAACCTGTTCCTGAATTTAGAATGAACTAAATAAGGGGAGTTCAACGCTTATGTTTTTATTTACATTATTCAAAATTTAATATTATATTTTTCTGACAAATCTCTTTATTCATTTAAACAACAAATGTTACATTAATTGAAATCTTTTCCAATAAAATAATTTTATGAACGGTTATCATCAAATCATAGTCACGGAATTTTTTTTAAGATACTTTATCAATAATATTGAATGAGTTAAAATTAAATCAGTTCTTAATTTTTTTCAGCATAAGAATTAATTAAATATTAACATCGAGCAGCTCCAATGCTTATACATGAAGTATTAACAATCTATCTTGCCCTACTAGCTACTAAGTCAGAGTTTGCACAAAATATCTACTTGGGAGACCTCCCCCCAAACATGACATACTTTCGCTAGATTTACGTCAGAAAAAGACATAAACAGACCATTGCAAGATATGAAAGAAAACATAGACTGTTTTTGAGCGTGATCGTGAAACTGACAAACCTGGATATGCAAATCATTTCTTAAGGTACCAGTTAATTTTTAATTTCGATAAAATTCGAAATACTAGAATCACTTCTTAATTTCTTAATGATGCCAAACTATGTGATTTCTTACTTTCCCATAAAGCTCATCATTCTCTTTTCCTAAACCATGTTAAACATTTTATCACTGTTCTCTTTGTTCACGTAGATAACATTGTCCTAATTGAAAATTATTATGAAAATAAAGAGAAGAACAAAGATGAACAAAAGACATAAGAATTAATATATGCTCTCTGTTTTTCTGTGTATTTCATTCAAAATAAAGAACTGAATATATACAAGTACTGTACCCATTTTAGATATAGCTAAATAAAGAAAACAAAATAAAATTATTATATTATGATAATATCATAAAAACAAATAAAATAATTAAATAATTAGTTTCCTTCTAGAAGTCTTCTATCTATATTCTCTGAACCCCCCGCATGTTGGAAAGCAAATATTGATGAGACCCAACTTGGAACAAATAATCTTGAAAGACTGAGGACCTAAGGCTTTAGTATAAATGTCTGCTAGTTGCTCTGTGGTGGAAATGGGAAGCAAATGAATGAGACCATTTTTCAACTTTTCTCTAACAATATGAGAGTCTATTTCTATATGTTTGGTGCGCTCATGAAACACTGGATTTGCTGCAATACATCTTGCTGAGTCATTGTCACAATATAAAAGAGATGGTTGCTCAAAAGGAACTTTCAAATCTTGAAGAAGATAAACTAGCCATTGAATTTCACAAGTAACAGTGGCCATTGCCCTGCTTCACAGGAACTTTTTGATATTGTTCCTTGTTTTTTTGATTTCCAAGATATAAGGGAATTTCCAAGATACACACTAAAACTAGTCACTGATTGTCTTGAATCACTACAGGTACCCCAATCACTATCACAAAAAGCTTTGAGATGGGCAGAACTGCTCGATGAGAAAAATAGGCAAAGACTTGGAGCTCCTTTAATATATTTTAGAATTCTAATTGCTGCATTATAGTGAGCAATTGTAGGCTTATCAAGAAACTGAGAAAGTTGTTGAACAGAAAATGTGATGTCAGGTCGGGTATTAGT
>Ga0209700_103615_pt1 | contig 29299 bp, 4 predicted proteins | sample SiratroredBW_FD_187528 | JGI IMG/M metagenome (GOLD analysis project Ga0209700, IMG submission 187528) | Root nodule microbial communities of legume samples collected from California, USA - Siratro red BW (SPAdes) (version 2) | ecosystem: Host-associated > Plants > Roots > Nodule | place: USA...
ATAATATTTTTATTTCAATATATATATATATATATATATATATTTATATATATATATATATATATATATATTTATATATATATATATATATTTTTATATATATATATATATATTTATATATATATATAAAGCTAGATTCAGATAAGTTTTTTTCTTTAGTTCATTTGTATCTCTCTGTTTTGTGTTGGGGGTTATTTTTTGTTTTTACTGCTGTAGCTGTTATGTTTGGTAGACCTTGTTAGGAGATTGTGTTGAATATGTTATTGCTGTAGTAGATTATGGTAAAAAACATGTCCTTTATGGTTTGCAAAGGAAAGATTATTATCTTTGTTGGCAAAGTAAGTTTTTTACTCACAAAGGTGTAAATTTTATATGTAATGTTCAAAATAATAAATATTTTTTTTATTAAAAAGGACAAATCCTGTTAGATACATTCTAGTATAAATATTTCAATACAAGATTTGATTTCTTAATTATATCCTCTTAATTACACACTTTTAATTACATTTAATTGTTACTAAAACAATGTAGAATATGAAAAGATTGCACCCTTTTAATTACACTCGCTTAATTACATTCCACTGCTAATAAAACAATATAATATGAAACGTACACATTTCTTTTTCATTTAAGATTTTATTTTATTTCATTATTATTATTAAAATATTAGGTTTAGAACTATGCATTCTACATTTTAATTTTTTTTATTAAAACATTATTAAAAAATAAAATGTTTTAATAAAAAATAATAATATATTAAACGCAAAAAAGCTGCACCATTTTAATATGATGCACTAGTTTGATATCCTACTCCATTCTCATGTTTTAATATTTCAATAACAATTTAAAATAATTTTTTAATAATATATTAATGTTTTAATAATTATAATAAAAATAATAAAATGTAAAAAGATCTGCACTCTTCACCGTTTTCATAATCTTTCAATATTTGAATAATGTTTTACTAATTTTTAAACTGGTGGATCATATTAAAAGGTGCAGTTTTTTTTTTTACGTTTAACATATTATTTTTTTAATAACGTTTTAATAATAAAAAGAATTAAAATGTAGAAACATATGCATCGTTCTAATCCTATTCCATTAATAATTTTTAATAATATTATAATGTTTTAACAATAATAATAATAATAATAAAATAAAATAAAATAAATTCGTAAATGAAAAAGAAATGTGTACTGTTTTACTACCTGCATCGTTTGATATTCTGCACTATTTTAGTAACAGTGAGATGTCATTAAAAGGGCGTGCACTGTTTCCATAACAATGAGATGTAATTAAGAGGTGGAAAAAATTGTCTATTTTAGAATTTATATTGAAATCATGTTATATAGACATGACTTTTTTTTCCTAACATAAATTAAAATCCTATATAAATGATACGATTTTTGCAATTTAGCTAGCACGATTTGTTTAATTTAGTAGTAAAATTTTCTTTTATCTATTTTAGACATTAAATAGGAAAATTATACCATTCTGGGAAGAATTACTCTAGCAAAAGTAGTGTTAAGTGCATTCGCCTTATTTTTTTTATTTTTTTTTACCTTTTTTCAAAATTTCTAACGCATTAACAAAGTTTATTTCTACCGTATGAAACGGATTTTTGTGGGGTTGAGGAAATAATCGATGTGAAGAAAATAACATAGATAAAATGGAGTACCCAATGTAAATCAAAGAAATGTGGCGGAAAGAAAGACATTAGAATAACAAATGAAGTCTTGTTGTTAAAACGAAGATTGATGATAGAAAAATCTGAATTATGAAGGGATATTTTAGAATCCAAATATAAAAATTGGAGGAACCTAAAGAAGGAGGATAAAGTTAAAAATGTTTTGTGGTGGCGAAGGGGTTTGGGAAAGGTTTGTGGGATTGAGGAACAACAAAGTTAGTTCGATGCAAAGTTAATTTGGAAAGTGGGTTCAGGAAGCACAATCAACTTCTCTGGAAAGATATGTGGGTAGGAGAAATTCTGTTTTACATATGAAGTATCCTAAGTTGTTTTAGATTCAACTCTCAAAGATGCTATAATTGTAGATTCAGGTAGAGGAGAGTTGAAAACGAGATTTTCCATGGAGAAGAAGCAGTACCTAATGGGAATTAACTCAGTTGAACAAGCTGATGCATGAAATAACATCAAGACACTGCAAACAGTAATTTACCTTCATTTCACAATGAAAAATAATATTATTTTATTAAGATATTATATTTTATTATAAAAAACAGAGGTGAAATGGTGTAAGTTTTGGACAGTATTGACAAAATATATTTATTCAATAAATGACAAAATATCTATTTATCGGTAGATGATTACATAGCTCCTAATTTTGGTCTTCTGAAGGATAACACAACCTTTGCACTGTGAGTGAATGCAAATGTGGAGTTTACTTTTGATCTGCAATAAAGATTTATAAACAATGAGACAACGGGATTACCTTAACCCGTATACAAAACAAAATCAAGAAAAAATCAGAAAAAAACAAACATGTCCTTAATGTTGAGGCACCCCTTGCTGCAATACAATCAAAACCTGAGTTAAAATTGTATTGTCATCTTTTGCAGACCTCTTGTGCTAATTACTCTTTAGCCTCTACAGGATGAGAGGTGGGGTAAATACTAGCTCAATACTTATGAAAACACTGCTAAAGAAAAGCTCAGTGTTGGAATAGATCATACTATAACTACTTACATACACCTCCACGATTTATTACTCTTTTTGGATATTCCTAAGAAACTAAATTTCAGAAAATGCTTTTTTCATTATCATGCTAGGTTGTTGCAATGCCAACCCATTGATCACTCAATGTCCAAATATTAAAGCCAATTTGCATTCAAAACACAAATGTTGTATTGACTCTTCACCACACCACACATGACACTGTCACTATTTATCCTCTTTTAACTAGGTTGTCTTGTCACTCTATTTAACGAGACTTTCTATACAAAGTGTATGACAAAAGGTAAAACGGTAATAACATATACTTAGTTAATTAACATATACTTAACCTCACTTCTCTGATTTTTCGTGGTATGCAAACCACCAATAGCAATCGTGTAAGCAAACTAGGGCATGATATCGTGCATGTGTGCCACCTTTCATATTGCAATTTAGAAAACAACGAAAACATCACTATTCGTTGCTCCAGAATTCAGTTAGGGCATCGTTCCATCTGCAAATATTCTTGTATAAATAACCCTCTTTAGGGTATTTTCTCTTCACAGCAAGAACAAAAGATGGGTTTGAACAACAACAATACCATGGTGCTAAAGGTGTGCTTCATGCTACTTTTCCTTCTGGGGAGTTCTACTGCGAGCTTGAAGCTGTCTGAGCTAGGCCAACTCTTCAAAAGTGGTCATCATCATCACTCAATTGATGAGCCCTCTGAGCTTTCAAAACCATGCTGTGATGAGTGCGCATGCACAATGTCAATACCTCCTCAATGCCGCTGCACAGACTTAAGGTTGAATTTGTGCCATTCAGCTTGCAAATCATGTATGTGCACGTTTTCCCATCCTGCACAGTGTGTTTGTACTGACATAATCGACTTCTGCTATGGACCTTGCAAGTCCAGTCATGATGATGACTCGGATAACCAATGAACAAGTCTTATGTAAGCTCTCTGGCAAATTGATGAAGCCTTTCAGGCTTTGTTGTTTGTGTAAGGAGATGAATAAAATTTGAATAAAAACTCATGTTTTCGTGGCCCAGAATGTGTTTTCTGCAAATCTAGGTTTTCTTTATTCTGATGCAATCATGCAACCTTCTGTGTTTACTGCAAATCTAGGTTTTCTTTATTCTGATGCAACCTTCTGTGTGTTAGAAGAGATTAACAGAAGTTAATTTAGTGAATTTTATTTTTGGCTTGCATTTGGTTCCACGATTTTATGATTTATAAATAAAAAATGTAAAAGTTTAACAAATTTTCTTCGATCGTAGTCATTTTATTCAGAATTTGTTTCATATAACAACTACGATTATGGAAGGATAGGGTAAGAAATCATGAACCTTTTTTCATGTTACTCTTTCAATTCATATGATATTGTTCTAATTCATATGATAATCTCCTAAGGAGGATAAAAGTGAAATATTTCATGGAAAAGAGACATTTATAAGAAGAGAGAGTTGGTGGATGAATTAATCCAATGAGTGGATGACAAAAAAAAAGTGTAGAGAGATGATGTTAAAAGTCAATTTCCTATTAAGTCAATATATTTTATGTTGTATAATAGAGAATAAGAGAAAAATATATATTTTATGTTGTAAACAGAGGACAGGAGAAGAATATCTATTTTTGAACAGAGAAAGAATATTAGTATTTTTGAAGCATTCTGAAGCTTAAACACTATTTATAGCCCTTAGAATAGAGAGTATTCTTAGATAGAATCTTTGTTAAGGTAAACTTGGTTAAAAAGATATAGGGTCTTAAATAGAATCCTTGTTAAGATGAACTTCATTAAAAAGATGTAGGGTCTTAGATAGAACCCTTGTTAAGGTGGGGTAAAAGGATGTAGGGCTCTCAAATAAATTGTGTGAATTTTTTTACTGTATAACCTCTGTTAGTGATAATCAATCTCGACTAACCTTTAATATTTACACATCCTAGGTCTAACTAATAAATAAAATATTTACACATCCTAGAAATATGATTATTTTCAATCATGAGAAGGTGGATATGGAGAAAGTTTGGTATTTAACACAACTAATACTAGACTATGGTTGAAATGTAAAAATTTGGAGTTATGTTTTCCTACTCTGACTGGTATCAAGTACCTATGAAGTGTTTAAAGATACTGTATTAAAATAGTATATGAAGACACTGCATTAAATAGTATACTTGCAATAATAGAGTAGACAGTTTTGTAGGCTATAATAAAGTACACGGTTTTGTAGGTTGCTAATAGCATCTAATTTTACAATATATCCTTATTATCTGTTTAGTAATACTTTAACGATAGGGACATAATTCTTTAGAGTGTCACTTTTCACTGAGTGCAGATAAGAAGGGCTATGGAATAACAGGGGTCAACAACTTATCCACAGATAACATTTACAAGGTAAAAAAAAAATATGAGTATTGCTGAAATATTTGGAACAAAACAATAAATCTTAATACATTGTGAATTGGTTATTGTAAATACAAGAGGGATTGTATGGTTTTAATTCTAATCATACACTTATTTGTTTTGTTGTCTAGAAACAAATACATTTATTGGTTTTGATGGTATAGGCTGAAGGGTTAATACCTGGCCTAGGAAGTCTTACACCAGAAGGTTAAGATATAAAGAATCCGAGACTGAAGTATAGGTTAATATTTTGGGTTACTCCTTTTTTTTTATTTTATCTCATATTTGTAAGTAGAATATCTGTAAAGGATTTGGAACATCCCATATATATTTCTATTTAATTTATATTCTTATGCTGATAAAAAAAATTCAATATATAAAAAAAAATCAACACTGATATTGACACGTTTCATTTCTTAATGCGCCCTTTACCTTTTTATTACTGATGGAACACGAGGACATTTTAATCGAGTTTTTTTTATCTATATATAATTGGTTAATTGGCTAATTTAGAAAAGAACAGAGGATGCTAATGAAGGAAATATTATCAAAAATCAGATTCTCATTTATTTGAGAAGAAGGCTAAAATTTAGTAAAATTCTTAAGACAATTAATGAGGTTGAATCTTAACCAAAATTATATTGTCCACATTATTTCAAAAGTTATTAAATAATTTTTTGTGATTAAATTACAGAAAAGTTATTTATTGAATAACTTTTTGTGATTCAATTACAGAGAAAAACATGTAGCTGCACAAACTATAACACAATAAAGAAGAAATTCATCTATGAAAAATAAGTGTTTGAGTTTATAACAGAGGAGTCTATAACAGATATGATATAGTGGTATTTCACCTTTGTATCATTCATATTGTAACTATATTGTAACTGCTTTAGGCATTAGATTGTGTTAGATATACAAGTGTGAGTCTAAGTCCCACATTGAATAAAAATGAGAAAATTGAGAAAGTTAAGTAATATATAAGAAAGAATACCCAACAACCTACTACTTTAAGGTTTTTGGTTAAAAGTGGTGTCATTCTCTTATGTATGTTTGGCCCAGACTCCCACATAAGGAGAATATTGTTGGGTATACAAGTGTTAGTCTCTATTGCCTTAATGTCCCTTTGAATTCTCCCAACAACCACAACAAGCAAGCTGAGCAATATACTATATCTCTTCTATATCTGTCTTTCTCTGCTTGAATACTGTTCTATTTCTATGATTCCATATACACCAAACATATGCTAACCACATGCCATTTCTAGCTCTATTTTGTTTTACATTTAACCCTTAGATGATGTAAAATTTTTGAAAATTGGTCGTAAGATGTTTATGGTGAACAGAGCATACCCCTTACTTGATTGTCACATAAATTTCATACCCTCTTAGCTATTGCATAGTTAAAAAATAAATGTGAAATGATCTTTTCTTTTTCTTTACCCATTACGCACCTTAGATCTCCCGCCGTTACTAATTTTTTTCATAAAGCTACTTTAGTTTGTATCTTTCTAAGGATCACTTTCTATCCAAAATATAGTAGGTTTCGAAGGGGTCTTCAAATTCCAAAGATATATTTCATTATTTCATCAACTTGATCTTTGTTGAGAGTATTGTTTGCAATAATTTGTATTGATTGTTGTTTTGCACCTTTTTCCAATGATCTTCTCAAAATTTGATTTTATCTCCTCCTAATTCTTATTATATAGTATCATCAAACCATTATTCTAGTTAGTCATCCTCACAAACAAGCTTTGTACAGATCTCTCCACCACTAAAAGCTATTTCTAATTGTATTTGAGTTATTCAAGTTCCAAGTTTCATTATTCTCCACCCTTAACTCTCACTTTCATCTAAAAGGATATGTGTCCAAATAGATCATACTATAACTACTTACATACACCTCCACAATTTATTACTCTTTTTGGATATTCCTAAGAAACTAAGTTTCAGAAAATGCTTTTTTGCATTGTCATGCTAGGTTGTTGCAATGCCAATCCATTGATCACTCAATGTCCAAATATTAAAGCCAATTTGCATTCAATATTGACTCTTCACCACACCACACATGACACTGTCATTATTTATCCTCTTTTAGCTAGGTTGTCTTGTCACTCTAGTTAACAAGACTTCCTATACAAAGAATATGACAAAAGGTAAAACGGTAATAACATATACTTAGTTAATTAACATATATTTAACCTCACTTTCACCACTAGCAATCGTGTAAGCAAACTAGGGCATGATATCGTGCATGTGTGCCACCTTTCACATTGCAATTCAGAAAACAACGAAAACATCACTATTCGTTGCTCCACATTTCAGTTAGGGCATCGTTCCATCTGCAAATATTCTTGTATAAATAACCCTCTTTAGGGTATTTTCTCTTCACAGCAAGAGCAAAAGATGGGTTTGAACAACAACAACACCATGGTGCTAAAAGTGTGCTTCATGCTACTTTTCCTTCTTGGGAGTTCTACTGCGAGCTTGAAGCTGTCTGAGCTAGGCCAACTCTTCAAAAGTGGTCATCATCATCACTCAACTGATGAGCCCTCTGAGCTTTCAAAACCATGCTGTGATGAGTGCGCATGCACAATGTCAATACCTCCTCAATGCCGCTGCACAGACTTAAGGTTGAATTCGTGCCATTCAGCTTGCAAATCATGTATGTGCACGTTTTCCCATCCTGCACAGTGTGTTTGTACTGACATAATCGACTTCTGCTATGGACCTTGCAAGTCCAGTCATGATGATGACTCGGATAACTAATGAACAAGTCTTATGTAAGCTCTCTCGCAAATTGATGAAGCCCTTTCAGGCTTTGTTGTTAGTGTAAGGAGATGAATAAACTCTGAATAAAAACTCCTGTTTTCGTGGCCCAGAATGTGTTTTCTGCATATCTAGGTTTTCTTTATTCTGATGCAACCTTCTGTGTTTACTGCAAATCTAGGTTTTCTTTATTCTGATGCAACCTTCTGTGTTTAGAAGAGATTAAGACGAAAGTTAATTTAGTGAACTTTAGTTTTGGCTTGCATTTGGTTCCACGATTTTATGATTTATGAATAAAAAATGTAAAAGTATAACAGATTTTCTTCGATCGTATTCATTTTATTCAGAATTTTTTTCATATAACAAGTACGATTCTTGAAGGATAGGGTAAGAAATCATGAACTTTTTTTCAAGATTGTTACTCTTTCAATTCATATGATATTGTTCTAATTCATATCATAATCTCCTAAGGAGAATGGAGGATAAAAGTGAAACATTTTATGGAAAAGAGACATTTCTTAGAAGAGAGAGTTGGTGGATGAATTAATCCAATGAGTAGATGATAAAAATTATATAGATAGGAGAGTATAGAAAGATGATGTTGAAAGCCAACTTTTTATTAAGTCAATATATTTTATGTTGTACAACAGAGAAGACACGGGAAGAATATTAGTGTTTTCACGGGAAGAATATTAGTGTTTTCGAACAGGGGAAGAATATCAATGTTTTTGAACAGTGAAAGAATATCAGTATTTTTGAAGCATTTTGAAACTTAAATAGCATTTCTAACACTTAGGATAGAAAGTATTTTTAAATACAACCTTTCTGAAACTTAAATAGTATTTCTAACACTTAGGATAGAGAGTACTCTTAGATAGAATCTTTCTTAAATAAAATCTTTCTGAAACTTAAATAGTATTTCTAACACTTAGGATATAGAGTACTCTTAGATAGAATCTTTCTTAAATAAAACCTTTCTGAAACTTAAATAGTATTTCTAACACTTAGGATAGAGAGTACTCTTACATAGAATCTTTGTTAAGGTGAACTCAGTATTTTAAATAGAATCCTTGTTAAGGTGAACTTGGTTAAAAGGATGTAGGGTCTTAAATATAGAATCTTTGTTAAGGTGAACTCAGGATTTTGAATAGAATCCTTGTTGAGGTGAACTTGGTTAAAAGGATGTAGGGTCTTAAATAAAACTTTCAAATAAATTGTGTGAAATTTTTTATTATATAAGCTCTGTTAATTATAATTAATCTCCAGTAACCTTTAATATTTACACATCTTGGGTCTAACTAATAAATAAAATATTTTTTAAAAGGTATTGTAATTATATAGGAAATTTAGAATCATAGAAATATGATTATTTTCAATCATGAGAAGGTGGATATGGAGGAAGTTTGATACTTAGCATAACTAACACTTGACTATGGTTGAAATGTAAAAATTTGGAGTTATGTTTTTTTACTCTGACTGGTATCAAACATTTATGAGATGTTTGGAGACACTTATATGGAGACACTACATTAAAATGCATTAAAATAGTATACTTGTAATAGTAGAATACACTATTATAGGGTGTTAATAGCTTCTAATTTTAAAGTATGTCCTGATTGTTTATTTAGTATTAACAATAGGGACATAATTCTTTAAAGTGTCACTTTTTATTGGATGCAGGTAAAAAAGACTATGGTGTAACAGGGTCAACAACTTATCTACATATAACATTTACAAGGTCAAAAAAAAAAAAAAATATGAGTATAGCTGAAAAATATTTGGAACAAAATAATAAATCTTATCAATTGGTTAATGTAAAGTAAAGACAAGAGGGATTGTATGGTTTTAATTCTAATCATACACTTATTTTTTTTTTTTTTAGAAACAAATACATTTATTGGTTTTGATGGTATAGGCTGAAGGGTTAATACCTGGCCTAGGAAGTCTTTCACCACAAGGTTAAGACATAGAGAATCAGAGGCTGAGGTATAGGTCAATATTTTGGCTTACCCTTTTTCATTTTTTTTTATTTTATCCCATATTTGTAAGTAGAATATTTGTAAAGGATTTGGAACATTCCTTATATATTTTTATTTAATTTATATTCTTATGCTGATAAAAAAAATTTAATATATAAAAAAAAATCAACAATGATATTGACACGTTTCATTTCTTTATGCGCACTTTACCTTTTTATTATTGATGGAACAAGAGGAAATTTTAATCGAGTTTTTTCTATGTATATATAATTGGCTAATTTAGAAGAGAACAGAGGATGCTAAATGAAGGAAATATTATTAAAAATCAGATTCTCATTTATTTGAGAAGGCTAAAATTTACTAAAATTCTTAAGACAATTAACGAGGTTGAATCTTTAAACAAAAATTATATTGTCAATATTATTTCAAAAGTTATTAAATAACTTTTTGTGATTAAATTACAAAAAAGTTATTTATTGAATAACTTTTTGTGATTCAATTATAGAGAAAAACATGTAGATGCACAAACTATAATACAATAAAGAAGGAACTCTTCTATAAAAAAATCAGTGTTTGAGTTTATAACAAAAAAGTTATAACAGAGAAGTCTATAAAAGATATGATATAGTGGTATTTCACCTTTGTATCATTCATATTGCAACTGCTTTAGACATTGATGTCATTTAGTATATGAAAATACTATCCTGACATTTTATTTTTCATCCATGACCATGCTTCAAGCTGAGCAATACACTATATTTCTTCTATATCTGTCATTTGTTGCTTGAATGCTTCAACCTGAGCAATATACTATATCTCTTCTATATCTGTCATTTGTTGCTTGAATACTGTTCTATTCCTATGATTTTATATACACCAAATATATACTAACCATATGCGTTTTCTAAGTTCTATTTTGTTTTATATTTAACTCTTAGATGATGTAAAAATTTTGAAAGTTGGTCATAAAAATGGTTACGGTGAACATGAAAATTGGTCATATACTTAACCTCACTTTTCTGATGTTTCATGGTATGAAAACCACCACTAATAATCGTGTAAGCAAACTAGGGCATGATATCGTGCATGTGTGCCACCTATCACATTGCAATTCAGAAAACAACGAAAACATCACTATTCGATGCTCCACAATTCAGTTAGGGCATCATTCCATCTGCAAATATTCTTGTATAAATAACCGTCTTTAGGGTATTTGCTCTTCACAGCAAGAGCAAAAGATGGGTTTGAACAACAACAACACCATGGTGCTAAAGGTGTGCTTCATGCTACTTTTCCTTCTTGGGAGTTCTACTGCGAGCTTGAAGCTGTCTGAGCTAGGCCAACTCTTCAAAAGTGGTCATCATCATCACTCAACTGATGAGCCCTCTGAGCTTCCAAAACCATGCTGTGAAGAGTGCATATGCACAATGTCAATACCTCCTCAATGCCGCTGCACAGACTTAAGGTTGAATTCGTGCCATTCAGCTTGCAAATCATGTATGTGCACGTTTTCCCATCCTACACAGTGTGTTTGTAATGACATAATCGACTACTGCTATGGATATTGCAGGTCCAGTCATGATGATGACTCGGATAACTAATGAACAAGTCTTATGTAAGCTCTCTGGCAAATTGATGAAGCCCTTTCAGGCTTTGTTGTTTGTGCAAGGAGATGAATAAACTTTGAATAAAAACTCCTGTTTTCGTGGCCCAGAATCTGTTTTCTGCATATCTAGGTTTTCTCTATTCTGATGCAACTTCTGTGTTTATTGCAAATCTAGGTTTTCTTTATTCTGATGCAACCTTCTGTGTTTAGAAGAGATTAAGACGAAAGTTAATTTAGTGAATTTTAGTTTTGGCTTGCATTCCACGATTTTATGATTTATGAATAAAAAATGTAAAAGTTTAGCAAAATTTCTTCGATCGTATTAATTTTATTCAGAATTTTTTTCATGTAACAAGTACGATTCCTGAAAGGATATATGGGTAAGAAATTATAAACCTTTTTCAATACTCGTTATTCTAATTCATATGATATTTTCTTAGGTGACATGAGAGAACGGAGGATAGAATATAAAACTAGAAAAGAGACATTTTCCTGGTAGAGAAAGTTGAATTAACGTAGTTAGTCGATGATAAAAATCTGATAAAAGAGTGTAGAGAGATGATATTGAGAACAGTTTTTTGTTAAGTTAATATATTTTGTGTTGCACAATAGAAAGAACAAGGGAAGACTAGTAGTGTTTTTAAAGTACTTTGGAACTTAAACAGTATTCTTAAAATTACATACTTATAGTGAAGAGTACTCTTAAATAGATTTTCTATTAAGGTGAACTTGGTTAAAATAATGCATAACTGTCAAATAAATTGTGTGAATCTTTTAACTGTATAAGCTCTATTAATCACAATCAACTTCGACTAACTTTTAACATTTTTACATCTGGGTCAAACTAATAAACAAAATATTTTTTAGAAAGGTTCTGTAATTATATAGGAAATTTGGAATCCTAGAAATACAGTTATTTTCAATCATGAAAAGGTGGTTATGAAGGAAGTTTGGTACTTAGCACAACTGAATACTTATTATGGTTGAAATGTAAAAAATTTGAAGTTAAATGAAATGTAAAAAATCTGGAGTTATGTTTTCCTATTCTGAAATATAAAAAATCTAGAGTTATGTTTTCATATGAAATGTAAAAAATTTAAAGTTATGTTTTGCCACTCTGACTGTAATGAAACACTTTTGAAATATTTGAAGACACTGCATTAAAATAGTATACTTGCAATAGTAGAGTACACGGTTTTATAGGATGCTAATAGTAGAATACACGGTTTTATAGGATGCTAATAGTATCTAATTTTTGATAGTGTGTCTTGATTGTCTGTTAGTGATATTTTAACAATAGGAACATACTTCTTTCTAGTGTTATATATGAAAATGAAATCTTCTTATATTAAAGTGTGTCTTAATTGTCTGTTTAGTAATAGTGTGTTTTGATTGTTTGTTTAGTAATATTTTAATTATAGAGACATATTTCTTTGGAGTGTGATATATGAAAATGAAATCTTCTCATTGCACCTAAGAAGAGCTACGGTGTAATAGGGGGTAGCAAGTTATCCACAGATAACATTTATAAGTCTATATAAAATCCAAAGTATTGATTGAAAGTGCTTGGAACAAAATAATAAATCTTAATAAGTTGTCAATTGGTTACTGTAAGACACTGAGAAGAGGAAGAGGGATTATGCGATTTTAATTCTAATCCTACACTTATTTGTTTTGCTGTTTGGGAACAAATACATTGTTAGTTTTGATGGTGTAGTCTGAAGGGTTACTACCAGCTCAGGAGGCCGAGAAGGCTAAGGTATAGAGAGTTAGATTGGGTTATTCCTTCTCATTTTTTTTTATTTTATTCTATATTTGTAAGTGGAATATTGGTAAAGAGTTGGAACATCTCTTGTATATTTTTATTTAATTTATTTTCTTATGCTGAAAAAAGAAAGAGTCAATATAGTCAATATATCAAATAAAAAAATCAAAAATGATATTGACACGCTTTACTTTTTAACATATTTCTGTGCACTTTACCTTTTTTAATTTCTGATGGAACACGAGAAAATTTTAATTGAGTTTCTTCTTTTACCTATATATAATTGGTTAATTTAGAAGAGAAGGAAGGATGCTAGTGAAGGAAATATTATTAAAAATCCGACTCTCGTTTATTTGAGAAAAATGTTAAAATTCAGTTAAATTCTTAACAAAAAAAAAAATTACTGAGATTGAATCTTAAACAAAATTATATTCTCGTTATCATTTCAAAATTTGTTAAATAACTTTCCGTGATTCAAATATAGAAACACCAGAAACTATAACATATTATAACATAACAAGGACGCAAACTATAACATAACAAAAAAGCAACTTCTATGTCAAAAATTAGTGTTTGAGTTTATAATAGATATTTTTTTTTAACAGCCATTAATAAAATAAATAAAAATACTTAAAGGATGTTCTAACCCTATTACAAACACAAATTTAACAAAACTCAACACTATCCTACATATTTTCCAAATTTGATGGACAAGATACTTTATGCCCCTATTCTGCTTTGAAAGCACTTATAATAGATATGATATAGTGATATTTTACCTTTGTACCATTTATATTACAAATTCTTTATGTATTGAATTGGACATTAATATCATTTAGTATACGAGAATACTATTTTTAACATTTTGTTTTTCATTCATAACCATGTTTCAAGTTGAGCAACACATTAATCTTTTTTTATATTATCTTTCTGCATGAATGTCACTATATTTCTCTGATTCTATATACACTAAACAATTACTAATCACATGCCTTTCCAAACTCTATTTTATTTTACATTTAATTCTAAGCTGTAGAAATTTTGAAAATTAGTCATAAGATGATTATGGTGAACAGAGTATATCCCACTCAATTGTCACCTAAATTTCATATCCTATTAGCTATTAAACAGTTAAAAAATAAATGTGAATTTTATTTTTTACATTACACATTAGATTTTTTATTGTCACTCCTCTTCTTCATAAAGTTATTTTAATTAGAATCTTTTCAATAATCACTTTCCACTTAAAGTGTAGTGGATTCAGAGAGGCCTTCAAATTCCAAAGATATCTTCATTATTTTCAAATTGGAACCTCTTTTATAGCATTGTATGCTGATTTCACAATTAAAATTCCATCTTTATCTCCATTTCATAACTACTTATCAGCTACATCTTTGTTGAGAGTATTATTTGCTATAGTTTGTATTGATGGTTTCTTTTGTACCTTTTTCTCAAACTAATTTCTCTCCCTCTTTCGAGTAATCCTCCACGTCCAATTACCTTCTATCTATTCTCCCAATTCCCGTATATTTTTGCTCATAGTTTCTACAATTTTGAGTTTACTACATTGAGGTAAGTAAGAAATGGAACAATATTCGGAGAGGTAGCTGTGAAGTGGTGTATTTGAAAGTGAGAAACATGGTAATTTTTGGGATGCGGTTCTATATGGTGAGGAAATATTTGTAGAGGCTCAAGTAAAGGATTTAACTTGGATCACTAATGAGGTACCTAATGCTCATTTTTCGTACTTGGATGTTCTAGGTCCTATCATGACAAAGTGTGTAGTTTTCAGGGAGTTTGGTATTTAATATAGTTGAGTAGGTGAGTCTTTCAGATAATACCTTTCTTAGTATAGGTTATGCTTTAGTTGTCAGTTTGTTTATTCTCTACATGTTCAGTGTTTAACATACTCGCTACTTTTGTAGTGGGTTTGTTGGAGTAACAATAACAAGAGCTATGGTAAGTGTGCTATGAGGAATGAGAAAAAAGAGGTTCTCTGGATGGTCTATGAGCTGATGAAGACAATGTGAGGGTTGATCCTCTAGTAGTGTATCTATCGGTAGATGATTACATAGCTCCTAATTGGTCTTATGAAGGATAACACAACCTTTGCACTGTGAGTGAATGTAAATGTTGATTTTTCTTTTGATCTGCAATAAAGATTTATAAACAATGAGACAATGGGATTACCTTAACCCGTATACAGAACAAAATCAAGAAAAAATCAGAAAAAAAAATGTCCTTAATGTTCAGGCACCCCTTGCTGCAATACAATCAAAACCTGAGTTAAAATTGTATTGTCATCTTTTGCAGACCTCTTGTGCTAATTACTCTTTAGCCTCTACAGGATGAGAGGTGGGGTAAATACTAGCTCAATACTTATGAAAACACTGCTAAAGAAAAGCTCAGTGTTGGAACTCACTTGTAATGTGCCTGGTCTGCAAGTCTGCTCTCTAAATCACACTAATCTGTCCTTATTTTTACCTCAAATCCGTCCTCATGTAAAATTGATCTCACAGATTTTAGTCCTTATGCCCTTTCTACCCGTTTGCCTAACAATTGTCTTCCATGTGCCTAGCATATATTCCCAGGGATTTTATATATGGCACTGGACATAGACACTAATCAGATCAGAGTATGTGAACCTCATACTTGACACCTTATCTGTGATCCAAAATCAAACCCTTACTTGAGATGAGTTGTATGCTTTCTCAAGATCTTTAACCTACAACTGATGTTATTCCTATGTGTTCAAATAGATCATATTATAACTATCCAGATACACCTCCACAATTTATTTCCTTTTTGGATATTCCTAAGAAACTAAATTTCAGAAAATGCTTTTTTCATTAGCATGCTAGGTTGTTGCAATGCCAACCCATTGATCACTCGGTGTCCAAATATTAAAGCCATTTTGCATTCAAAACACAAATGTTGTATTGACTCTTCACCATACCACACATGACACTGTAACTATTTATCCTCTTTTAACTAGGTTGTCTTGTCACTCTATTTAACGAGACTTTCTATACAAAGTGTATGACAAAAGGTAAAACGGTAACAACATATACTTAGTTAATTAACATATACTTAACCTCACTTCTCTGATTTTTCGTGGTATGCAAACCACCACTAGCAATCGTGTAAGCAAACTAGGGCATGATATCGTGCATGTGTGCCACCTTTCACATTGCAATTCAGAAAACAACGAAAACATCACTATTCGTTGCTCCACATTTCAGTTAGGGCATCGTTCCAGCTGCAAATATTCTTGTATAAATAACCGTCTTTAGGGTATTTTCTCTTCACAACAAGAGCAAAAGATGGGTTTGAACAACAACAACACCATGGTGCTAAAGGTGTGCTTCATGCTACTTTTCCTTCTGGGGAGTTCTACTGCGAGCTTGAAGCTGTCTGAGCTAGGCCAACTCTTCAAAAGTGGTCATCATCATCACTCAACTGATGAGCCCTCTGAGCTTCCAAAACCATGCTGTGAAGAGTGCGTATGCACAATGTCAATACCTCCTCAATGCCGCTGCACAGACTTAAGGTTGAATTCGTGCCATTCAGCTTGCAAATCATGTATGTGCACGTTTTCCCATCCTGCACAGTGTGTTTGTAATGACATAATCGACTACTGCTATGGATATTGCAGGTCCAGTCATGATGATGACTCGGATAACTAATGAACAAGTCTTATGTAAGCTCTCTGGCAAATTGATGAAGCCCTTTCAGGCTTTGTTGTTTGTGTAAGGAGATGAATAAACTTTGAATAAAAACTCCTGTTTTTGCAAATCTAGGTTTTCTTTATTCTGATGCAACCTTCTGTGTTTACTGCAAATCTAGGTTTTTCTTTATTCTGATGCAACCTTCTGCGTTTAGAAGAGATTAACACGAAAGTTAATCTAGTGAATTTTAGTTTGGCTTGCATTTGGTTCCACGATTTTATGATTTATAAATAAAAAATGTAGAAGTTTAACAAATTTTCTTCTATCGTAGTCATTTTATTCAGAATTTTTTTCATATAACAACTACGATTCTGGAAGAAATCATGAACTTTTTTTCACTTGTTACTCTTTCTACGATTCTGGATTCTGGAAGGATAGGGTAAGAAATCATGAACTTTTTTCAAGACTTATTACTCTTTCAATTCATATGATATTGTTCTAATTCATATGACCATCTGTTAAGTGAAATGAGAGAATGGAGGATAAAAGTGAAACATTCCATGGAACTGAGACATTTTCTTAAAAAGAGAAAGTTGGTAGATCAATTAATGCAATGAGAGGAGAGTGGGGAGAGAAAATGTTGAAAGCCAATTTTTTGTTAAGTCAATATATTTTATTCTGTACAACACATAACAATATATTTTATTCTTCACAACAGACAACAGGGAAAGAATATATTTTATTCTTCACAACAGACAACAGGGAAAGAATATCAGAGAAAGAATATCAGAGAAAGAATATCAGGAAAAGAATATCAGTGTTTTTGAAACATTTTAAAATTTAAATACTATTTCTAACACTTAAGAAGATAAATAGTACTCTTAGATAGAATCTTTGTTAAAATGAACTTGATTAAAAGGATGTAGGGTCTTAAATAGAATTCTTGTTAAGGTAAACTTAAATAATAGGATGTAGGGCTCTCAAATAAATTGTGTAAATTTTTTGACTGTATAGGCTCTGTTAATCATAATCAACCTTGACTAACCTTTAACATTTTCATATCCTGAGACTAACTAATAAATAAAATATTTTTTGAAAAGGTATTGCAGTTATATAGGGAATTTAGAATTATAAAAATATGATTATTTTTTATTATGGGAGAGATAATGTTGAAAGTCAATTTTCTGTTAAGTCAATATATTTTATTTTGCACAACAGAGAACAGGGGAAGAATATCAGGGGAAAAATATAAGTGATTTTGAAGCATTTTGGAATTTAAATACTATTTCTAACACTTAAGATGAAGAGTACTCTTAGATAGAATCCTTGTTAAGGTGAACTTGATTAAAAGGATGTAGGGTCTTAAATAGAATCATTGCTAAGGTAAAGTTAGGTAAAAGGATGTAGGGCTCTCAAATAAATTGTGTGAATTTTTTGATTGTATAAGCTCTGTTAATCATAATCAACCTTGACTAACCTTTAACATTTTCATATCCTGAGGCTAACTAATAAATACAATATTTTTTGAAAAGGTATTGCAGTTATATAGGAAATTTGGAATTATAAAAATATGATTATTTTCAATCATGGGAAGGTGGATGTGGAGGAAGTTTGGTACTTAGCACAACTGAATACTTGACTGTGGTTGAAATGTAAAAATTTATGTTTTCTTACTCCGACTGGTATCAAGCACCTGTGAGATGTTTGGAGACACTGCATTAAAATAGTATACTTGTAATATTATAGTACACGGTTTTATAAGGTGCTAATAGCATCCAATTTTACACAGTATGTCCTGATTGTATAACTGAACACTTGACCCGTAGAGTGCTAATAGTATCTAATTTTACACAGTATGTCCTGATTGTACAACTTAACACTTGACTATGGTTGAAATGTAAAAATTTGGAGATGCAGTATGTTCTGATTGTACAACTTAACACTTGACTATGGTTGAAATGTAAAAATTTGGAGTTATGTTTTCCTACTCTTATTGATATCAAGCACCTGTGAGATATTTGGAGACACTGCATTAAAATAATATACTTGTAATATTAGAGGACACGGGTTTTGTAAGATGCTAATAATATCTAATTTTACACCGTATGTCCTGATTGTCTGTTTAGTAATACTTTAACAATAGGAACATACTTCTTTGGAGTGTTACCTACAAAACCAAAATCTTATATAAAAACAAAATCTTCTCATTGAATGCATGTAAGAAGGGCTGTGGTGTAACAGGGTTAGCAAGTTATCCATAAATAACATTTAGAAGATAAAAGAAAAATATGAGTATTGCTGAAAAAATGTTTAGAACAAAACAATAAATCTTAATACATTGTCAATTGGTTACTGTAAAGATAGGAGGGACTGTGTGGTTTTAATTCTAATCATACACTTATTTGTTTTGTTGTTTAGAAACAAATACATTTATTAGTTTTGATGATACAGGCTGAAGGGTTAATACTTGGCCTAGGAAGTCTTTCAGCAGAAGGTTAAGATATAGAGAATCAGACGATGAGGTATAGGTTAATATTTTGGTTACCCCTTTTCAATGTTTTGTTATATTATCTATATTTGTAAGTAGAATATTTGTAAAGGATTTGGAACATCCCTTATATATTTCTATTTAATTTATATTCTTATGCCGATAAAAAGAAATTCAATATATCAAAGAAAAAAATCAACGATGATATTGACACGTTTCATTTCTTAATGCGCACTTTACCTTTTTATTACTGATGGAACACGAGGAAATTTTAATCGAGTTTTTTTTTATCTATATATAATTGGTTAATTTAGAAGAGAACAAGGATGCTAATGAAGGAAATATTACTAAAAATCAGATTCTCATTTATTTGAGAAGAAGGTTAAAATTCAGTTAAATTCTTAAGAGAAATAATGAGGTTGAGTCGTAAACAAAATTATATTGTGGTTATCATTTCAAAAGTAATTAAATAAATTTTTCTGATTCAATTACAGAAAAACATGTAACTGCACAAACTATAAACTCTTTTTGTTAAAAATCAGTGTTTGAGTTTATAGCAGAAGAGTCTATTACAGATCTGATATAGTGATATTTCACTTTTTGTATTATTTATATTACAACTGCATTAAGTATTAAATTGGACATGACTATCATTTAGTATATGAAAATACATTTTATTTTTCATCCATCATCCATGACCATGCTTCATGCTGAGCAATACATTATATCTTTTCTGTATCTGTCTATTTCTATAATTCCTAACCACAAGTCTTTTCAAGTTCTATTTGTTTTATATTTAACTCTTAGATGTAGAAACTTTAAAAGTTGGTCATAAGATGGTTATGGTAAACAGAGTATATCTGTTACTGAATTGTCACGTAAATTTCATATTCTCTTAGCTATTGCATAGTTAAAAAATAAATATAAAATGATTTTTTTTTTCTTTGCACATTACACACCTTAAATCTTCCATCGTTACTATTTTTTCTATAAAACTACTTTAGTTGGTATCTTTAAAAAAATCATTTTCCATAGTGTAATAGATTCGAAGGAGTCTTCAAATTCCAAAAATATATTCTATTGTTTTCATCAACTCACTCTTTGTTGAGAGTATTGTTTGCAATAGTTTGTATTAATTGTTGTTTTTGCACCTTTTTCCAATGATCTTCTCAAAATTTTATTTTATCTCCTCTTAATTCTTATTATATAATATCATCAAACATTCTTCTAATTGATCATTCTCACAAGCTTTGTACACATCTCTGTACCACTAAAAGCTATTCCTAACAGTATTTGAGTTATTTAAGTTCCATTATTCTCTACCCTTAACTTTCACTTTCATTTTATTAAAACGATCACGTTAAACTTCTATATCTTTAATCCATATGCATTTAGTTTTTCGTGATCACAAAAATGAGAAGATTTAGTTTTTAATCTTTTACTTTTTTAAATTAGTTTCAAAAGTGTAAACTATGTATCAATTAACTTAATTAGTTCTTAATAAAAATAACTGGTGGTTTAAATTGATATCTATCTAATAATTAGTTCTTAATATATAATTACTAATATTTTGTTTGGAGGAAGTCTGGAGAATTTTTGGTTGGTTTTTGGGAATTCTTTGTTTTCAAAGAAGCAATTTTAGAAGCTAATATAGCTAATGAAATGCAAGCTTCTAATATAACTTTTGAGTGTGATTCCTCTTTTGTTCAATTCTTTAGTAACATTAGATTGTGCTTTGGTCTTTCACATATAGATGGTATAAATGTTTGAAGCACAGTTGGAATATCAATATTTCCATTTATATGTTTTTAGGGTGGATAACAGATGTGGTGAGAAGTTGACTAGTATGGAAATTTTTTTATTGATAAAAAAAATATATATTAAGAATATATTAAGAATTATCACTATGAAACAATTTTACGGACCAAAATCATAATATTGGAACACCCATTTACAAAAATATAGGTGATATAATTGCAACTTCTACTTTTTCCCAGACAACAGATTATAGTAGGCCTTGCAGATATACTCTTAATCCCCCACCCCTCTATATGCCACACGTAAATTCCCTGATAATACGGACAGAACCTTGATTGCAAAAGAAAACATTTATAGAACCTTTGTCTCTCGCACCATAAACAGCAACTTTTACTGATAAGAATTTTCAGTCCTCTAGGGAGTAACTCCAAGACCATCAAGCCTTCAGTTCAGCCAGCAAACACTTCACAATCATTATGTGATCATGTTGTACATTTGTAAGTTCATAAGCATTTGGTTCTAAATAATAATACAGAACTAAGAGATATTTTAATTTTCGTTTTAAAGAGAGAGAAAAACAGAAACCAGAACTTTTATTCTCTGATAGATATACTTTACTTTTATGTTTTACTGTTCTTTTACTTTATTTTTTCATAGTATAATATATAATTTTAGAATAGATTTTTTAAATTCATTTTTTTATTTATAACAGTTATGTTATACTTAAATTAAATATAAAATTAAAGTTAACAATTACTACAAAAAAATATTGTTTAGAGGCCAATTTTTAGCTATCAAATGAAATAGTTACTAATTATGACTAAAATAGTCACAAAATTAGAGTTTGATTGCTAAATAACTACAAAATAGAATAGAAATAATGATTGAATTTAGTGACCAATTAACTCAAATAATTCGTATCTAACATTAGATTCTAAATTGGTATCTAATTAAGTTAGAAACTAATTTTAGTAACTTATGTCATTAGATTCTAAAATTAGTCTCTAACTTAATTACATACTAATTTAGAATCTAATGTTAGATACCAATTATTATTTGGTCACTAAATTCAATCATTATTTATTTCTATTTTGTAGTTATTTAATAACCAAAATTTAATTTGGTAACTATTTTGGTCACATTTAGCCATCATTTCATTTGATAGCTAAATATTGATCTCTAAATAGTTTTTTTTCTTGTATTGAATTATTGACTATTCAGATTTATGTTAAAATACTACTGAACAAAATTTATTGTATTTGAGTTTAAAATGATATAACATGCCATTAATAATTAAACTAAACACAAATGGTGTTTGAGTGATTCACTAATTATATTTGTAAAAGGTTGTATGACTAGTTAATTTTTTAAACTATGATTTAACACATCATAGTTTAGAAAGTATAATACTTAATTTTAATTATATATAAAATTATGACTAGTTAGACTGAGTGAACTAACATGTCTTACTCTTTGTGCTTAAAAGGAATTTAGAGAAAAATAAATGGAAGGTCTCGTTTCAACTAATATATAAGTAGAGTGTAAATTTATTTTATAGGTTCAACACATCACATGTTATGCTGTATTATAGATCAGTGGGTCAATAACCAAACTGATTTTTCACAACAACATTTTGAGAGAAGGGATTAAGTGTTGTTATAAGATATTGAGAATTGTTTTTGGATATTGATTAGAAGTTGGTTGTGATTTCCCTATTGTCTCCTAATAGGGAAGACAATGGTTAATAACTTCTGGTTGTTGAAGGTTAATTTTTATAATAGCAATCTCATTGTCATTTTTTTCTCTTGATAATTTCTTAAATCAAGCATTCATATATTTCTAGTTTCAAATTTTTATCTTTTACACTCTATTTATTTATTTTTCTATTTTCATCAAAAATATTTCTCACATATTTCTTTCTTTTTCTCTACCAATTACATTTGCAGCCTTCTCCCAAATTTGAAACCCTTACCCCCTTTGAATCTCTTGTTTTCTCGATAGAAACAAAGGACATAAGTAATGCAAATTTTTAATGATTTTTTTATAAAAACATAATAAATAGAAAAATATAAAATAAAAACGAATATAAAATAAATGGTAATTAATAAAATAAGAGGAGACTTAAAGAAAATGAAAAAAAAAAGTAGATAAAAAACGTTAACCTATAAATGTTAACATGAGTTTAAGTTTTATTGGGTTGTGAGATTTCCTAATAAAAATTTTGAGGATAATTTAGAGGTGTCATGACACATTCTTGAAGGAGAAGATTCCAATAAACATTAACTTTGATATTTAAGCAAAAGGTTCTTATTTTATTTCATTAAAATTATATGCACGAGACGCTATTTATCATATTCTTAAAAAGTTAGAGAAAAAAAATAATTTTAATATTAAAAAAATTTACGTGTCTGCATGATAGGAGGCCTTTAAAATGTAGGACCAGATATGATTTTCATGCATGATACATGGCATGTTGATATTTAATTTTTTTTTCTTTCCCTCTTGACTGAGACTTCAACAAATGCATGTATGCAAGTGTTATTGTCATTAAAAAGAAACTCACCAAATGCTAGGAACGTGGTTTTTGATGAGGCAATTTGATGTGAGGCATCATTTTTATACTACAATTATGGTAGATTTTGGTGCATTTTGCTTTCAAAAGAAAAAAATGAAAAGCAGCATCTAGGGTTGTGATCGTTTGCATGAGGCTTATCCTGAAAGGGATGCACGCAAGCCAAATATGAAATACGTGCTTTGCACGATAAGGACTTTCTTTTTTGGAAACAAGCTCTTCTCTGAAGATATTTTTTCCTCAAATGATAGGTAGAGCATTTGTTTTATTTTCTTAAAAATTTTATAAAGAATTTCGATATAGGTTAGAAAATTTACTCATATGATATTACTTTTATTTATCATATAATAGAGAATGTTGCGTTTTGAAACGATAAACCAATGACATTTTTCATGAGCATCGATTTTTTTTTCGTTCTTTTATCGATTTACTTTAACATGTGATTTGATTTATTTTTTTAACTTTTAAGTGAAATTAATATATTAAAAGTAAGTTTTAATCTATGAAAACTGATAAATATATTCTATATAATTCTCATCTTTATATCATTTGACATGAATTTTGAAATTTGAGTATCTTTGCTATTGAAAGATAGTTCGTGTTGAGACAAACAATTTTATCGATCTTTCATTGATCTTGGTTGAGGGAGAAATATTTGTGTTTATTAAAAATTATATTTTATTGTACTTTTAGTGATTAAGGTGATCTCGTTTCAATTGTTTTTTCTTGTGTATGAATAGAGTTCTCAGTTTCAACTGAATAATAAGGTGCTTTACTAGTTTAGTGTTTCGTTTTTGTAGGAATTGAGAGTAATGTAATTGATGGGTTTGTATTGACTCTTTCTTGGTATAAATATTTTATTATGGTATAAGTTGTATTAGTATAGTTATAAGTAATTGAATGTAACCTTGAAAAGAAATTAATAGTATAAATTCTTGTACATCTCTTCCTCTCTCATTCTTGTTAATTTATAACTTACGGTTTTAATATGTTATTTGGTTATTGACTTTCACATTTAACACATTAAACAAAAGACAATCATATTTTAGAATTAATCAACTCTTTAAAAGTTTATTAAAAAAATTGATAATTCAATTCACCCTTATAATAAAATCAATTCTTTAATTGTAAGAGTATTGTGTTACTTTAATCTTCAAACTTCAAGATGTAATTTCACGATCAAGATTTTAGTGTTCATTCAATATTTTAGTGTTGTGCTAATACTGGTCCAAGTATTTCATGAAGTTGAGTTATGAGCTTTACAAGTCTTCTAGTGGAATGGGTATAGACCAAATGTGTTGTCTATTCTTAATACATCATTTCAACAAAAATTTGTAATATGTGTACAGAATCATTTGTCGTAAAAGCTTATTGGAGTTTGGTGAAGATGAACAACGCCTTTAATAAATGATCGTGACTTTGTGAACTTCATGCTTGTTTTGTTTGTTTTCAGATGTCATTTTTTAGGCAATTCACGCATGGTTTTTGCACATTTGAGACGATATCTTTGAATCTCTGGCCATCCATCTTGATAACTATGAATATTGAAGGGATAAAATAGTTAAAGAATATGGTATTTAAGCAAGAAATATATATATATATATATATATATATATATATATATATATATATATATATTAATTATAAAGAAACAATAAAGTTGGTCAAAAACTTCACAACTTTACATAAATAGTTTAAAATCGACACTTATGTGTCGGAATAGTTTTAACTACATGATAAACGCTAAATTGTTAAAATTAGTTTAAAATCAACGTAGTTTCATATTCAGTACCACAACAACCTGAAGAGCATAAAAAATCTTTATTCAAAAGCTTAAAGGTATCAACACCCACACACAAAATGAAAAAATGCTCAAACAAAATCATGAAAACGCATATCGACGGCTATCGGAGACAAACGAAGTTTCTAGTATGAACTTAGTGTATGTGAGCTACGAAAGGAAAATCAATAAGTAGAAATCAATTTCTGAAACTCAACAAACTTCACGTGATTTGGAAATGGAAATTGGAGGCAATTGAAAGCAAAAATTGAAGTTGGAATCCAACAGCAGCGCAAAATCTTAACTAAGATGAAAAAGGTGAGAACTGAAATAAAAAAATAAACCTTAATAAATAAATCTATTAGTGTAAGCTTACCTGACACTATATCTTTTTATTTAAAATAAAAAAAATTATGTCAGTGCTTGAATCGCAAATTTCAATATTCTAACAACAATAATTTAGAATGAGTTTGATTGTTGTTATTTATGATCTTTCTGTGTCCGACACTTTATTTTATCAATTATTTTATAATTTTGTTGTAATAATATATGTATGGATAGACACAAGTTATGATACACCTAATGAGTAGGTAGAGTTATTCTATTAGACATGTGATATAATATAAATCAATCTCCCTTCATAACAATTTTTCATGGAACATTTTTCATCTTAAACAAAAATCTATTGATTGATTGTTTATTTGAATATTTTTTTTTAATAGCAAAAAATGAATGAATAATAAAAGAAGTATTTTAAGGGTATTTCAATCTTTATACACACTACCGCATTAAGAAATAAGTGTTTAAAAAATAAATATTTTTTATATCTTCAAAATAAGTGCTTAATTAAATATATATAATATTTGTTTAAATAGGGCGTGAATGTAGTGGTGTATATTCAAATTCTTTTTATAATAGGAGAATATATATAATGAAGAAAATTAATAAAGAAGTCTAAGTAGTGACTTATATTGACTTACAAAATATTTTTCAAAAGAAAGTCTTGGTTATTTATTATGGAGTATATTAATTTAAAATTTCTTTTGATATTAATTTATTTTAAAATTATTCGAGCTTCCCACTCACACATGTAACTATCCAAAAATCTAGAATATATTTCAATTAATGTAAGTTATTTATTTTAGTGTTACTCATTTTGTAATATATAAAATATATCATCATTATTTGTATTTAATTTTGTTATGTCACATCAATCAAAATCATGAGTGTGAGTATTATATAACCAGATCCATACAATCCTATCTGTAAATATTAGTGGCTCATGGAAAGAAAAGTAATATATAATTAACTTCAATATCTTAAATATTTAAACGCAAATTTTAAGTTTTTATTATAATAAATTAAATATTTAATTATGTAGTGATCTATATCGAAGTATTACAAAAGGTTAAGAACATTGGAAGTTATTTGTTTTAAATACTTATTGTAACATATATTATGTTAAGATTAACAACTTATATAATTAACAATTGTTATGTAGTTGAATATAATATTAACTTCTGGTAAAATTTAAAGGTGTTGATGTATATATACATCATTAAAATTTTGTTTGAATATATCTTGTTTGGAAATTTTATTTGTTATACAAAGAATATATTAATAATTAAAATAAACAAAATAATTACACTCTTTTTTGACAGTTTTTTATAACTGTCATAAAAAAAATAATGTAAAAATGATATAATATAATTTCTTTAAAGATATTTTTATGACGATTTTTTATAATTGATCTAAAAATTAAAATTTCTATAATAATTGTTTAGTCAATATAAAAAAAATTAAACTTCTCATTTCTTTTGGTTATAGAACCGATATAGAGCAATTATTTTTATTGTAATAAAGAGTCAATGTGAAAAGAAAACAATACAAATTTTATATGAAATCTTGTTGTATGAAATTTAAACTGGAGATCTTCCCAATTGCTTGAGTAAGTGGGAGTTAACTTTTGAAGAAATAGTTATTATCTTCTTTTTCTTTTGTTGGGATAATAATAAAAAGCTATAAAGAAAACAATACATTCAAGATTATATTGATCAGACACGTATGTTATAATGAGGGAACTTTAATGGAATCACATAATGAAAAAAAAAAGTTAACTACGTAAAATTTTAATATACGTAATCCGAAGCATATAGTTTAATTTCATAAGAATATATTATTTCTTTTATCTTAATATTTCAAGATTTATACAAACATAAATTTGCTCCCGAGAGGAAGAGTTTAATAGAAATGAAATAATTCAGTAAGAAAACATCTTAATTAAAATTTTCAATCTAATAAAAATATGTGATTGCATTTAAAATATTTTTTACGGTTTCTAAATGATGGGTGGTCCTAGAAAAAAAAATATTATGATAGAGACAATCACTCAAATTGATGCAATAAATAAAAGTTTAAATTTCTTTTTCTTTTTCTTTGTTAAAGCTTTAAAATTTCCTTTTTGATCGATAATACAATAATATACTATATTCATGTTTGATTCAACTTGTTTCACGAATTTTGTTCTTAGGAAATTTATAAAAAAAAAAGCAAAAAATAGAAAAAAATATTTTATTTCGATAATTTTCTACCACAAACTTGACTAATACCATAACTTCCCTTATAGTAACTTTTTTATATTCTGATCTATTATATACATAATTTGAATAAAATAAAATAAAAATACTAAATCAATTATTTAGAACAGTATTCATACCTTGAAAATGATCAGAATTGTATAATCTTTTTGCTTTAGACGACAAAACTGGTCCAATTGAGTGTTTGTTCTATAAAAGCATGTCCATCAACCTTTTTTACAATCCATAATTTAGATGCGATAGGGACACACATTTAATCTTCTTCCACTTTGTATCCTTTTGACCATTTTTCTTTTTATTCTTGCCAATAATTTGGAAACGTAAGATGTAAGATTAGATAAGCTAAAATATCCTTAATATAATCAACTAAGTCTAACACAATTTAATAAGTAGACTATGAAGTTATATAATCCGAAAACTTCCATTCTTTTCTTATCATGCATATAATATCAACTACTTTGATAGTCATTAGAATACACTATAAGAAAAACTTAATTTACCTACGGATTATTATCCACGAATTTGTATCCGTAGGTAAATTCAGCATTATCTACGAATTATTATCTATATATCTATATCTGTAGGTATTATCCACGGATTTAAGTCCGTAGGTATTATCCATAGACATAGGTTCGTAGATATTACCTACGGACACAGATCCGTAGGTATTACCCACGGATATTGGTCTATAGGTATTACTCACGAACTATTTTCGTAGGTAATACCTACAAACCTATGTCCATGGGTAATACCCAACAGACCTATGTCTGTGGGTAATACCTACGGACCTATGTCCGTGGGTAATACCTACGGACCTATGTCCGTGGGTAATACCTACGGACCTATGTCCGTGGGTAATACCTACGGACCTATGTCCGTGGATAATACCTACGGACCTATGTCCGTGGATAATACCTACGGACCTATGTCCGTGGATAATACTTATGAATTTATATTTATGAATAAAACTACTATTATCTCTTATTAATGATGTTCATATTGATTTATTAATAATAACATTAGTAAAGGTGAATATTATTAACAATATTAATATTTTTATTGATATTATTAATATTATAACTAATATTATTGGTATTTTTAACACTTTTATTACAATTATTATTATTATTATTAATATTATTATTAGTTTTATTAATATTATTATTATCATTGGTATTATTCATAATATTATCATTATTATTATTATTATTAATATTAATAATATTATTAATATTATTG
>Ga0209700_103617_pt1 | contig 29286 bp, 16 predicted proteins | sample SiratroredBW_FD_187528 | JGI IMG/M metagenome (GOLD analysis project Ga0209700, IMG submission 187528) | Root nodule microbial communities of legume samples collected from California, USA - Siratro red BW (SPAdes) (version 2) | ecosystem: Host-associated > Plants > Roots > Nodule | place: USA...
AAAAAAAAAAAAAAAAAAAAAAAAAAAAAAAAAAAAAACACTAGTACTGATAAAAAAAAGTAACGTTAATCTCTAGACACTAATAGAAAGGATATCCTATTAATTAAATAAGAAAATGGAAATGTACCTAATTCAAGGGCATCGACTCGCACGAACAAGGTCTGTCCTGCTTGCGTGTAGGTCCTGGTGTCCTCCATGTCACCGTGCCAAGTAAGACACCCACTCTCCGAGCTCTCGTTCGCACTCGTGTACGCCGCACACGTGCAATCCTTCAAACATCTCTCTCTGCACTCTCTCATTCCTATCATCGCCACCACACGCGCCTTCGACGTGTCCGGAACCTTCACACGCGCCACCTCCACGAACCCGTCTCCGCTTCTACACGTCGACACATTGCTCTTCCGCATGCACCCACCCGACCCGTCTCGCAGAAACCACTCCCTCTCCGACCTCGGTTCGAACCCTGGCAAACACTCACACTCGAACTTATCCGCCTGATACGGGTCGCAGTTCGCGTTCGACCCGCACCGCCTGAAGTTGTCGCACTCCTCCTTCGGCGCGTCCCATATCTGAAACCACCTGCGCTCGTGACCCTGCCACGTCGACCTCGTCACGTGCCCACTCTCTTCCAGCACCATTCTCGAGAACACTGTCGGGTCCTTCACTCCGTACATTATCGAAACCTCATTCTCGTCGTCCATGTAGTTAACACTGAAAATAAAATTCGGAGTCATCTCCGGCACACCGCTCCATCTCTGACCCGTCCATGACCCGACCCTCCACAACGGGGCCTCGCCTTTGTAAAGAAACAGTTGCGGAAACCCGGTTGGGTCGATTTTATACGTCAAGTTCCCGGTTCCAGGGTCAGTTGCTGATTTCCAAGAAGTTAAAAACCGGTTCAGACCGGTCTTTCTGTCCAACCCGATTTTCATGAACGGAAGCATGGTGTTACTAGGATAATCAAAGCTCTGCCAACGAACAACATTTTTGTCTGTTTGGATCAAAACTAGGTTTCCCGTGTCCAAAAGCTTGGCCGAAACGTTCGTTGATGCCATGGAAGCATTTGAAGACCAAACAGGGTTGAGGTTTCGGGTGTTATTATCGTGAAGTACGAGGTTTCCGTGGTTGTTTATAGATAGAACACCGGAAGTGTCTCTAAGCGGAGTGTCTCTGTTGGCAACCCACACTACCGATTGTTCCGAAATTTTGTTGTACCATATCCCAACGTATCGGCTTGTGGAGTTTCGTGGGCTGAAGAAACCGAGTGCAAAGTTTCCCAACCCGTCGGAGACCAAAACGTCGCCGTCTTTGATGGGGTGGCTTATGGTTATGGTGTCGTGGAGTGAATGACAACAAGAGTAAAGAAGCGTGAGCAGAAGAAATGGTGTCAGAAACTCTTTAGCCGAAAGCAACTTCATGGTAATGGTGTTGTAGTTCTACGTCGGTGTGTGAATGGAGTATTTATTTGGAGAAAGGTTATATAAATGATTAGAGGAGGTTCTTGAATCGGTATTTATGATGGTGCTGATATTTTTCCGTGAAGATTGATATGCATGAGTTGTTGTAGTGAGGGTTGTGCATGTAAAGAGAGTGCGATTGAGACGCACAACTAAATTTCAATTATGGGTGGTTGATTCACATTAAATACTCTCTTCTGGCTCACAACGACACAGACAGATGTTGGGTTATAAGTTCCTTTAGCCAAGCCATCTTTAAGAAGCAGATCAAATATAATGTTCATGAATTATAATTCTGCCTTTTCTAAATAGCTACCTTCACTTTGTCAAATCTAGCACGAGTTCAATAAAAAAAAGGGAAAAAAATGACAGATTAAGAGAAGTGGTAATTTATTTGTGACTTTGGTGTTATTTTGCACAGAACTTTTACCCACACTTGAAACAATGATAACCAGGTGGTGAATGCCAGTAGTGGTCATGATTTTGTGGATAAACAAAAAGTAATTGTGATCGTGATTTGAAAAAGAGAGTTTGAATACTTCTCTGTCTCTTAAAATTGTTATTATTCACTCTGTATAGTTGAAAGTTTAATTTATAAATTAAACTTATATAATACTTTTTATTTTAATAAAATATTAATAAATTTTTTATTTTATTCTTCCTTCTTTAGCATGTATATATGTAAACTAATTAAATATTAGATAGTAAGGGTATATAAATGATAAAAATAATAAGTAATATTGTGTCAGACCTTAAAAGTAAAAATTAAATAGAAATAAAAATATTTCTGAAATGTGACTTGGAATTATTAGGTACTTTTTTTCAAAAATTTTGATGCAAGTCTCTAATAAAGAATATTTAAATAGTGAAAAAGATTATTAATAATCTAATGCAATCCTTATATTATTATTATTATTATTATTATTATTATTATTATTATTGAAACTTATTAGAAATACTAAAAAAAATTAAATATTACTCAAAAGTTTTAAATTTTTTAAAAATTTTAACTAATATTAAAATGTACATATTAAAAGTTGTTTTACTAAATTTTTTTAACTAGTGACAATGGAGGAGTCTGGCGGCAAAAACCTATTTTATTTTTCTGAAGATACATATGCAACCTCGTCCCTGTAAGAAAATTTAATGAACTACGGATAGGAAGGAATGGATGTACCATAGAAAATTATTTCATATACAGAGGAAGTGTTCAGGTTTCAGGAATTCTTTTTATCTAGATTGTTGCTCACAAAAATTTATATTTGCGGACATAATATCTACTGGTTAAACATTATTTTAATATTATGAAAATTGATCCTAAAATTATTATGTCAAACCCTAAATCCTAAAAATATCTAACAAATTGAGTGATTCTTTTTCTAAATTTTTAAATTTAATTAGAGATAATGAGAAAAACGTATAAATAAATAAATAAATGTTGGTCTCATCATTTTTTATAACACGCATTACGTCATTGTTTCAACTTGTATAGTGTTTTTTTTTTTTCAAAGAAAATACATACGAGTTCCTGCATAATTGAAGAGAGAAGGAGCTTGCATAAATACTTGAAGATGCGTGCAATGACGTAACATTATTATCACATAAGCTAATAGAATAAAATGTTCATAAGTTAATTAGTATATAAACTCATATAATTAAATCAAAGCATAATCTCATTAAAATATAGACTAATAATTAAAATATAGAATATAGGTTCATTAATACCTAAGTTAATTGGAGAAAAAATCATTAATATAATCAAATTGAAACATAAGTTCGTTACTAGACTAATATAATCAAATTGAAGCAAACATAAACTCGTTAGCACATAGATTAACATGATCAAATCGATTCAAAGATGATTATAAGAGCACACCATATTTGTTTAAACATGATGAAGAATCTTTGGATATAAATACAAATAAAATTAGGAATCTACATAATTTATATAGATATAAGATATCTGAATATTGGAACAAAAATTTTTAAAAATAAAAAATAAAAGGAAATAAACTAATAATATTTAAAATAAAATTGTACGTTCGCGACATAGTCACTTGCATTTTATATATATATATTTTCCTTAATAATTTTTCAATAAAAAAAGAAAATGATGAGACAGTTCAATTTTACTATTTAATATAAATGCATTTTGTATTTTATAATATTTTTACTAATAAATAATATTTTCACATCCTTATAACATATTCTAGTAAAATTTTATTTTTAGCTTTTCAACTATTTTTATATTTTTTAACTAATACAGGTTAATTAAGACCACCATGATTGAAAAAATTTTGTATGAATGGTGTTTAATTGATCAAACATTTTAGGAGATATATAATTATTTAAATATATTTTTAGTTATTAAAATTACGTTTGGCACTTATTTTATCTAGCAATCAAATCAACTTAAACACCACTGATAATATGAAAAATTGACTTAATGATAATTTAAAATAAAACTATTCTATTTGGGAAATCTTTTCATAATATTTAAACTTTAATGATATTATAAAGTATATTATTGTTTATTGTTATATCCACTTATAAGATTTTCTAAAAAAAGTTCATATTTTATTTTTAATTAGATAAGCACATTCTCGTTGAGTAATATTTTTAATAAAGAAGCACAAGAGTAATTGTTTATAAAAGTAAAAGTAAAACTAGTGATTATTAATGATTAGGTGCAAGTAACGGGTTAGAAGCTCTCACCTACGACATAGAAGGGTAAAACAAATAAGGGTCCCATAATACTTTAAATGAGGAATTTAATTTAATCAGTAGATTTAAATCCAATAATTCCTTTAAACACTCTCATCCATAAACATAAACATACTCACATGGTATCTCCTCTCTCTCTCTCTGTCATTCAGCAATACTCGTACTAGAAGACTTAAAAGACTTTGAAGACTTGAAGACTTGAAGACTTGAAAGACTTTGAGGACTTGAAGACTTAAAAGACTTGAGACTTGAAGAATAATAGTTTGGTTTTGATTATCTAATTTAAAACAATTATAAGGGTTGTGCTGTGTGTGATTGACGTATTGGTATTCAATTGCATCAATTTATGTATGTTATATTTATTTTATTGCTTTTGGTAGACCTTAAACAATTTTCATGATTGTTTTAAATAAAATTTTAAAATATTAAATTAAAATATAGTTTATTATCTTATTTTTTGAATATTGCAATAATCTATTATTTGGAATGTGGTTCAGATACAAACTTAATTATTAATAATATATCTAAAAATTGTTTAAGTAGCTCATATTGAATTTTTAGACTCAATGATATGATTATCCTTAAATATAAAAAACCATTTTGAAAAAAACTGAAACTAACAAATAAAATGTAATTATAGTAATATTTTTTTTAGATTTCAAGAGCTCTACTTGAAAAGTAAAAGTATTTTTCTCTATAAATCTTTCAAAGGAATTTCTCAACTTGAGGGTTTCTAGTATAATTTTGTTTTCTCTAATTCTTTTTGATATATGTATTAGGTGTTTTCTTTCATATATTTTTATTCTTAAATTTGATTTTTTTTATTTTTAGGTTTAATGTTTTTATTATAAATAAATTTTAAATTTAACTCAACCTTACAAAACCCAACTTTTAATGTGAGATTTGCACTTACTTATAAATTATTGAAAAGTTTGATCTCTAATTGATGTGTAGAATCTTTAACAGTTTCATGTAATAGGATTATACATGGTTATAGTGAATTATACATGGTGTTGTAGTTTTTCTTAAATAGGTTTTTAAGATGATTGTAAATATTGGATGATTGCATGTTTCTAAATAGAGTATAATTGAAATATGTATTTCTAAGGTATTGAAACAATCTTAATAAAGTTGTGATGATTAGAAAAAAAAACTAAACCAACATTTAGTATATTTTTTTTTTATGTTCAAGTATAAATGATATTAAATTTTGTATTCTAAAACTATTAGAAGAATGTTTGTCATTAGGTACCAAAATATAGTATCAGTCAAAATAGTATCTAATAGAGATACTATTAGAATCGATCTAACAGGCACGACACTAAAATAATTATATAATTCAGAGTTGATAAACACTAATATATGTTAAAATGAAAAAAGAAATAACGAAACTAAGTAGTACCCAAGTTCTGAACTTAAATAGATCCCAAATTTATATTTAAAATTAAATAATTATATTGTTGCGTTTTGGTTAAGTTAACACAAAAGAAAATATAAAAAAAAAATTGTAATATAAATAAAATATAACAATTTGTGTGAACTTAGTCTGACATTAAAAAAATCGACCTCTTAGATAATATACAAACGTTAACTTAGGACACTAGTTGATACGAGAAAAAAAAAAATTAAGAGTGATGTTTGTTTTGGATTAAAAAAATGAATGTGAAGAAGTGGAAAAAAACGGAAATAAGGGGGAAAAAAATAAAAGTGAGGTTATTTTAATTAAAAGAAAGATAGTGAAAATAAATGAAAATGAATGGAAGGTCTATGAAGAATAAGATAGATAAAATATAATTTATTTAATGATGAATTTGAAATATTATTATTTTGCCCTTCTATTTAAAATCAATTTAGAATTAATAGTGATAAATTATTTATATCCACTACTGTTTTATAATATTATTCCTGTTAAAATCCGAGAATTTGATTGAAAAATAATTGTGAATACTTAATACTATTCATAAAATAAAATTGAAATATATATATATATACAGAGAGAGAGAAATAAAGATAAAAGATAGAAACAAAAGGTAAAATTTCAAATAATGTACATAAATTAGTGTTAGATTTGAGCATATAATTAAACTTAAACATATAACAATATAACAAAGCAAGATGGAAATACACAGTTAAATTACAATATATGAAAATAAATAATAAAAAAAAACTAAAATAACATGAGTTTGAGAGTTTTCAAAGTCATCAACTCTTTATTACTGATTGTCCATTCTCTGATATACTCTCTTGGAACCTTTCTTTATATTAATGTTCAAATTGTTTAATCTTTTATACAATTATCACTTCAAAATTTGTGAAAGCATTTTAGCATATCATAATAGGTCGTAGGTTCCAGTCCAATGTTATTGATGTAATCCTTAAGTATTAGACAAAAAGTTATCATCTAAAATTCTCCTATAATAGAATAATTTTTATACATTTCACTGAATATCAATAACTCTTCACCCCAACTTAATATAAAACATCCATTCACTTTCACTATTTAATACATTTGTCTATATTACTCAATACATTAGCAGATCTTATTAAATCCTCTAACTTGATACACATAATTGATAATATATATATATATATATATATATATATATATATATATATATATATATATATATATATATCATTTTTCAATTAATTCTTTATGATATATATATCATTAATAATAATGTCATTATCAACTTCAAGTCATTTTTCAATTAATTCCCCATCATAAAGTAACAGTAATTTATTCAACCAAAGATTAGTTAACTTTAGATAAAAGGTTAATAATAAAAAGATGGTCATAAAATCTATAAAAAGAATATATTTCATTTTATTCCTAAAATGCATAAAGAAATAATTTGTTTAACTCAATGATTTTGTTGGGCAAATTAAATTGATTCATTTGGCCAAATTAAGATTTGTTGGACGATATCTCATTTGTTGGACATATTTATCTAATTAGTTAGACAAATTACCTAGTTAATTAGTTGGATGAATTTGCCTAATTTGTGAAGCGGTTTAGCATGCCTTCATAGAATATATCTGGAATAGTTCTTTAGCTATTTAGATGGAAATTGCTAAGCAATTTTTCATCTGCTGAGCAAGTTATGTAGAATTAGAAAAAATTCTGTACAATTAGCCCCAATATCATTCCAAACTAACTAAATCCAACCCTCTTATCAAGTTTTAAACCTATTTAAAACTCTAATATGTATGTATACAGCTCGAAGAATTTATAAAAGCGTTTAATACTCCCTTCTCTCTATAACTCTATTTTGAACTTAATATAATATATTCTTCTACTTTTATTAGTTATTTTTCTTTTTTTTTTATTTCTTTTGAAAATAATAATGTAAAAGACAGTTTTAGTATTCTAAAAAAATTATACGGTGCAAGTTACAATTTGTATATTTCAAGAAGCAACTGCCTTTAGTTAGAGAAGCAGGCCCATTGCATGCTCTAACCACATGTGGTCCAAGCTAGTGTGGTCCAAAATCTGTGATATAGTTTCTACATCGATATTGTTTTTACCACCCTCGTTCTTGCTATACCTCATCCAGATAAAAAAAAGAAAAGAAAAAAAAAAGATTGGAGATACTAAGAATGTTCCATTTGAATGTTACCCTCAACTAACAGATTTATCAAATAGAAATTATTGTTGGAATGTTTTATTATTATTGCCTTTTCAATTGCAATTTTCAAATAACAATAAAGTTTTATATTTTTGTTCGTACAATTTTAATTTTAAAACTAAATTGGTTTATATTTTTAAGATGAAATAATTTTGCCTATTAATTTTTCAACTTCCTTCTTGCTAAATTCTATGCATAACGTGACATAAATATGCAAAGGATTTGGTCACTTTAAATGTTTCTCAACCACGTCCAGAACTAAATTCATTTAAAGAAAAACAATTTTTGTTTAAAGTTGTTGAATGAGCCCAAGATAATCTACACACAAGAAATGACAACTATATTATAATATAAAATGTTATGATGATAAATAGTTTATTTAAAATCATAAGAAGTATCACGCTAGCTTTCAATATTATATTTTTCTCAATTACCCAATTAATTGATTTTAATTCATATATATATATATATATATAACTAAATTTCTTTTTCTATATTAGACTCCAAACTAGCAAATTATCAGGAAAAGAATCTCAAGATGAACTTGACAATATTAAACTACTTGTTTGAGTGACAGTAAAGTATCTTCAAACAAAGAAGAGACGTGGAAACATTGAATCAACACCGATACGATTAGAATATTTTATCATTAAAATCTTATGATTACTTCTTGATAAATCATCTAGATGAAAATTTTATTTATCAAGAAATTATTAGTTTTCTGAATCTATTTTACTTATATTATAAACTTATCATTTATTTAATTTTATGTTTCAATAAATGTTTTATTTAGTAATTTAATAGTATATTTTCATCATCACAAAGTATCATGATAGTATATTTTTGATATATCATGACGACACGAGTACACTTTCACGTTCATAATCTAATATATCTTTCAAATATACTTAAAAGTGACATTATATATACCAAAATTTATAAATAATATTACTAAAGCAATAAGTTCTATTTAGTCCGTTACACAATCTTATTGCAGAAACATATCACGGGTAAATATCATGTAAGATTTAAAATTTAGCATGAGTTTGGTCAAATCCATTCGGATTTCGTGAGATGCCTTTGTAAAACAACAGAACTTTTTATAACTTGAAAGAATACAAACAAAATAGAAGATTGTTTTAATCCTAACAAAAATGTATCCTAGAAAAGGCATACTTACAGAAAAGGGGAAAAGGAAAATGAAAACTACAACTAAAAAACTGGACCACCATACTCAAATTATACCTACAAAATTTGACACTAGACATTTATATCCATAACTTAACTATATAGAGTTATAGGTTTGAGTAATAGAATCTAGGACCTCTTTTTTGGATAAATATGACAAAATAGTACACAATCACTATTATATTTTATAGTATAATATAATTTTTTTTCTTCTAATATGGTAAAGTTAATTTCTTATTTCTTATTTATTATTTATTATATCTTGTAGTGTATTTTTTATCTTAGGAAAGAGAGTTAAGTTTTATTCAAATATATATTTCAAAGAAAAAAATATGCATCAACAGTTTTATAAAATTTATTTATAATTTTAAGAAAAAAATATAAATAAAATAAAATTTCTGTATAATTTGGCTGATATTAATTTTATGATAATATGTATCATAGTTTTTTATTTAACATATTTTGTTATATATATATAATTATTGTGAGACATAAATTTAAATTATAATATTTATTAGAAATTAAATTAAATAATAATTATTTAAATATTTTTTAAGATATTAATCATACCTTTAAAATTTCATATAATTTTTATAATATAAAAAATAGTTATAGAAATAAATATAATTTTTATAATTAGTTGCAATTTATTATTTAAAATAAAATTATAGATAATTTTAAAAAATTTAGAATAATTTATTTAATAACTTAATTTGTTATGTTGTGTTAATATAATTATTTTTATTATTTTATTACTATTTAATATTATCATAGTTTAGGAGCATGTAATACCTGTATAAACTGCTCCAACAACCATGCACGTGTCATTTCTCATGCGTCACGTTTGTGTACTCTCATGACAAACACAAACTCAAACCCCACACCACATCCATTTTTGTCTTTTCCCAAACACAAAATAATTTGCCTATATCTTCCTCCACTTCCATATTTTATATCTGCATTATTGTAAGGTGATTAGAAGATTAAACTGCTTCCCTTATTATTGTTATTCCTTTTGCTGCCATCCCCTTATTATTCCTCCATTTTTTTTTTATTTGTTACTCTTTTATGTATTACACCATGAATGATTTAAGAATAAAAAATATTGTAGATTACATAATTTTTATTTTTAATTTTTAGAGTTTTTTATTTTAATAATATTATTTTATTAGACAAGTTTCTGGATTATATCATTCAAAAGAAATATTTGGTTGAGAAAGTTGAGTAGCCTTCACAAGAGAATTTATAATTTTTGTCAGAAAAACTGTGTTATAGAATTCATAGTTTTTGTCAAGGTTTGTAGTTCTGACTATGAAGTTATACAAGTAAATTTGCAAGTTTTGTTAAAAAAATTTGCATGTTGAATAATAATAATTTTGTTAAATATTTGTAGATGAAGACCTTAAGGTGAATGTTAAATTTATTGTATGCTTTTATTTGAATTTGGGTTCTTATTTATGGGTGTACTTTGGCTTGAAAATGTTATTTTTCTATGACGTGACTCCCAAATACAATTGGCATAAATGTATGCAAAGTGAAGGAATAGACTATTTTCTAAAAGATGAATACATGATTGATGGTGAACTTGATATATCTAAGAATTTGTTTCAGACTTGAGATAATCATAGCCACACTAATATATGAATAAGATAAAACAAGAATTTAAAGACAAAGTAGAAATAATGAGGTGGAAAAAAACTTACCAAATGAAATAGAGACGAAAGAGATTAGTGTCTCACATGAGATTGGAGAAACATTTCATCTTCAAAATAGAAAGAATCACTGTTTTTCTTAAAAATTTAAGATAAGATTTCAAATAAAAGATCACTCTTACATCTGTCTCACAAATTTTCATATATTTCAAAAAGTTAAGTACAAAAGGAGAAATGATTATTTATAATGTTGGTTATTTGAAAAGGTAAACGACAACTACAATGGAAGGCTTCTAATTGAAATTCAAATGTTATTTCTAGAATATACGTAATTTTGAACGATAATTAAAAGGAGAAAAATGAAGGAATATTTGAATTTTAAAATTAAAACAAAAAAAAAACTGAATATTTTCCAAAGTGACCAAACTTTGAGTGGTATGCTTCATGCCTCCTCGTGTTCTCCCTATTTTTATTTGAACATGTTTCTTATGTCTTTGTTTGAACATGAATTCATTTTATATTATATATAACCATATAAACTTTTAAATAACAAGACTTAATTTGTCGTTTAATTATTAACACATGTATAACGAGTTTTAGTAGTTTGAAATTTAAGTGATCATTTTAATTAGTTAATTCATCATTCTAATCTATTAATATGTTTAGGGTTTAAGATTATAAAATGATTAAAACATAAGTCAAAGATGTTGATTTTAGTTATGATTGGAATCAAATACACTTAATGTAGCTAGCTACACATGTAATCACAGTGGATAGTGACTTGATACCATCAACATATTCATTCAAGGACTCGAGAGAGGCCCTCCTTCAAATACATGCCGTGAGCCCTTGTTTTGTTGCCAAACATCCTGAGGAGGATGTCCAATTTTCTATTAATTAATATTTTTGATGAACACTATAATATTGGTGATGATATATATATTTTTATAATTAAAGAAAATATTTTACTATATTTTAAAATAAATACACTTGGTATCAATAAAAAACATGTAAGAAGAAAAAAAAACACCAATGAAAAAACAAGGCTTGAGCCAAACTAAATAAGCCATCTCCAAAAACCTTTTACCCTTTCCACAATCATTAATGTTTCATCAAGCTCCATTATTGTTTTGATAGCTACTAATGGGATTACAACACACAACCAATTGTCAAATGGGATTGAAACTTGCAACTAATTAAGGTGTGGGGAATCAATTTAGAATATTACATATGAATTTTTTTTCACTTTCCAAACAAAGAAAGAATGGAGAAGAAGGTTTTGTATTGTGTTAAACTCAACTAAATTCCAAACTCATGATAGTTATATTTGCCATGGAAGTATAGACTTGTAGAACTTTTTAAATAATTATATTGTTATCTCTCATTGTCTTACTTTATATAGTATCCTCTGTCATGTGATCCAATACATAAGAAGATTTTTGTATATCATTATAAAAAGTAAAAAAAAAAGAATTATTTTATCTAGATTAAATAATAAATATTTTACTTAATTAAATTATATATGTAAACAATATATTTATCTGAATTTAAATACGTTTCGACAGTTATTTAAAATCAATAAATATTTTTATAAAAACTAAAAAGTAGACGCAACTATATTTCCTATACGTGGCGAATCTCTATTTTACTTAATGTGTGCCTATCCAACCCTAATTTCTTAAAAATGATTGGAATGATTTGGTCCACGTGAATTAAAAGATACGCTGCGACACTAAAAAGAATAAAATTTGGACATTGATATTCTATTTTCTGTTCCTCCGTTTATTTTTCTATTATATTTTATTTCTATATTTCTATTTAATTTCCTTAACTAACTCTTAAAGCCAGATACAGTTTTAATTTTATTTTCCAAATTATTCAGTTTTAATATAAAGTTATTTTTCTAAAAATTGAAAAGTTTGCACGCAGTATTATCTCTCTTCTTCAATATTTCTCACCAGAGACAATATTTCTCTTAAAAAATAGTTTTGTTTTTAATGGTCCTGAATTCGTAGCCGAAATTATTTCATTTTAAAATATCAATTATTTTATTTTCTAATAGTCACCTGTGAAGGACTTAAAATATGAAGTATTGTTTATTTGATATGAATTTAGAGAATGGTTAAAAAATGTGGTGTGAGAATTTAGAATTTTCTTTTGTTTGAATATGGTGGTTTGGTGATGTATATCCACATATTTTGATGAAAAAAAAACAAAAAAAAACAAAGGAAAGGAATTGAAAGGGGCACGAGAGAAGCATGTGAGCGCGATTGGCTCACAAATTTGGACTTTTTGAATAACTATTAACAACCGCCTTCACTCAATCACTGGTGGCCCCCACAACCACCACCAATTGTGTTGCCTGTTTCAATTCAATGCCCAATAAACTTTTTTTCTCCCAATAAACTTTTTTTATGGTTTCTGTCTAGGAATCAAGCATAAAAGTATATTATTTTAAAATATTCATTAATTTCTTAATCCATTACCTTTGCTTTTTTTAATGAAGTTTTTTTTATTGGGAATCACTTTTTAAAGTAAGGATTAAACAAAAATAAAATTATAAATGAATATGTGTTAATTATACATTTTATTAAAAAAAATTACAGTAAAACGTGTAATTAATGTAATAAATAACGTGACGATATTTTATCAAATGTGGAATGCAGAACTACTTATCATTTACCCAAAAGAGTTTGTGATGAATTTAGTACTTCTGTGTTTTCTTTTGCTTTTAATTCTGAAGTGTTTAAAACCCAATCCCCAATATAAGTGATTGTATATCTTTTTATTGAACGCGTTTGCATTATATGTTTATTTGGGACAACCTCTAAGTCATAAAATTGATTTTAGATGAAGTATAATTTTTTTGGGCTTTATAGTAAATAAAATTGTTTCTAATAAATGATTGACATGTGAGTAAAATAGAATAAAATTATTTTATTTTATTATATTTGTCGTATTTTAACTGCTTTTAATTAAGTTAACTTTATAAAGTTTTTTATTTAATATTTCTTTACTGATTGTTTTGCCATACTTTAATCTATCTGTAATCCACATGTAAGAATTCAACAACTCAGCAAAGCATTACAATTCTTGAAAATTAGTATAATCAAAAACTATTATATAGTTCATTCTTGAGACTTAGTAACTGAAACTTGAAACCAAAACTTATAGTTTTAAAAATCATAAAAACGTTTCTAAACTCAAATCTTCCAAGAGAACCTAAGTAATTTAAAAATGTAAATACAAAAGCTTAACTCTACACAACATCAAATCATAAATCTAGTCTTAGTAAAAGATATAATGAGTAAAAATGCGAGATCCCAAAAAAGTCAAACCTGAAAAACAAATATACTAAAACAAACTCAAACTAACCAATATTTATATTTTTCTCAGTCGATTATACGTCGAAGAACTTGAAATCTAAAGAGTATAGGAAACCTTACCTCGATCCAAGTTCTCTTTAGTTGTTAGAACTACTTTCAATTATCTACTAACTTATAATTTTAGATAAATGAAAAATAAAGTTATTTGGTTTTATATTCTATAATCTTTAGAATTTACTTAAAAACACAACTATAATTTTTTTTTTTATAAACTTTTAACTCTCTCGTCTAAATACTCATAAAAACGAATATATATATATATATGTGTAGTTACTTTATAATAAAATAGTTTAATATTTAACATAATAAATTAGTCATTAATTATGTACACATAATAAATGTGTGACTATAATTTTGGTGACCAGTATTTTTCAAATAATCTAATTATTGTTATTTAGCTCTACATACTAGAAAATAAAGTTTAAATTTAATTTAATTATATAAATTTAGTACATTAAATAAGGTTTGCATTTACTTTTATATTATAACTCAGTTATATTTTTAATTGATATCTAATATTCAATATACCTCCTTATATTGAAGACTTGGTATAAATAAGAAGTTTAAGTTTAACTCAACTTCATAAAAAATTAACTTGTAAAATGAAATGTGTACTCAATAATATATTATAATTTTGTTATATATATTTACAATATTTGGTGAAATTTTTGAATTTATAACTTGTTTGAAAATTTAAACCAACCTTTACTTAAAATAATAGTTGCTTTTCCAATTTTATATAATTATGGTTTATCATTGATTTATTTTTTTACAGTTAAATAAATTTCAACTTTTAGTTTATATATTTAAAACATCTATTTCAATCTTTATACACTATTTTAATTTTAGAAATTTTGAATAATGATAGAGACTAAAAAGATATTAAAATTATATATATAAACTAAAAGGATTAAACTAATATATGTAGAACTAGTAAATTTTTAATATAAGTTAAAAGAAAAGTTCATACAATTTGTAAAGAGTGAAAAAATTTAAATCTATAATTATTTATCTGTAGAAATGAATAAATGATCTAGTAAGCAAACAGGAATAGTATTTGATGAATACTCTGACATCCTAAAGAAAAATACAGTTAATATATTATTATTTTAAATTATAAAGAAGATATATTTTTTGTGGACGAGTTTGAGAACGTCAGTGCTGAATGTAAAAAATGTGTGCATTGTTTAGTTATGGTAGTCTTCATAAAGAGAACGGTTACGTGTCATTTTAGCAGTGTTGAGGGTTTCTTGTCAACAATGAAAAAAGAGAATGCGACACAGAGTTTGGTCCTTTTGAAAACGAAGGCCATTCAATCTGTTTCCCTCTTGTTTCCGGTAGAGTAACCGACACAACCATACAACGTTGAAAACATGATACCACATCATCCCTTTCAAAGTTCTAAAATGCCCTTCTCTTATTCTTAAACTGATGTTAAAGGAAAATACTGACCATTATTTATTTAAGAAAAAAAGTGAAGTAGAAGAAGAAAACAAGATTGGATACAAATATTACTTTTACTGTTTATTTAAGAAAATAAAAAGAAGAATTTGTGTGTGCGAAACTAATGAGAAAATATGTACTTCCTAAATTACAATGAAATTGAAAGAAAACTAACTTCTGTCATGGTGATATTAAATTAAATATTTTAAATATATAGTAAATCATATTAATTGTTATGTTCGACAATCAATAATTCCTATAAATATTATCGGTAAAAAATTAAAACAAATAAATAGTATTTTATCTTTTTATAATATAAGAAATTGATAAAGAACAATAATAACATGTATAAATGAATAATAAATATTAGAATAAAATTTATAATTCTTTTACAAATATTTATTATATAATTCATTTATTTATTTACTATAGTTTATATTTATATAAGTAAAGAAAGATAATTTTTTATATTTTTTTAATAAAACATGTATAGATTTTATTTCCAATTTCAAGTATTCTTCCCTACTATTTTTGACTTACAACATATACAAAATGTGACATCCAATAATCTCCTAAATACATTATGTTAAATACATTATGTTACTTTTGACTGAATACAAAACATTATCATTCATATAGTACAACAAAAGTTGTTTGTAATGCTTATAAAGAACTCTCGTAAAGAATATGAAAATCTAACACTTTTTATAAAAGAGAATAATTTTATATAAGTGAAAATTTTATAAATATAGCTCTTTCTTAAGTTGTCTCATGTAATTTGTGTATGTTTCATTAATTTCTTGCATGACTTTTTTTTTATTTATAGAGGTGGTAGAAGCTTGTATGTTTTTGGCCTTATGTGAGTGCTTTTATGACCATACTTGACTTTTTGTTTACATTTTTCATTATTACACTTAATGGACATGGTAAGGACTAAGGGTGTTTAGAAAAATCAACTGAAAATGGATAAAAAAACTTAAATTTTAGATCGATTTAGATTTTTTATCGACATTAAACTGAGCCAAAATTAATTATTTAAATATTGTTATATTAGTTATTATTTCATCATACACGACATGTGTACGAGAAAAATATCTAATATGTCTAATATGGTTCATGCCTATGAATATGACAAATAAGTATCATAATAAATTTAACAAATGAACAAGGTGTAGGAAGAACCGTCGCAGTGACATGAACCTTACCTTAAAAGAGAAAAAGTGTAAAAGGTAAAGTAAAATATTTTCAGAAGGAAACAATATAAATGAACTAAATTTGATGTTTATGTTTTAAATTTAAAGTAATATTGTATATGTGTTTGCAAGTAGTTTGTGAGGCTTAGGAAATGTTGATTCAAGGGGTTATTTAGCATTTAGGCCACAAGATGTAAATACAATATAATCACTTTTTTTTATTTTGTTGTAAAAAAGTATACACCCTTGAGCTTTTATATTTCATTAAAGTATTTTGCTCATAAAAAAGACAGTTTTAATATTTATACACAATATTGAAGTGAACAAATATTTAATTATAGTAGAGTATAAAACAAAACTATTAACTATGATATAACATTAGACTCTCATGTAAAAAAAATAATACTAAACACACGCACTAATAAAAAATCTTATAATAAATTTGTAAAAGTCCAAACTAAATTATACAATAAAATTTTAAAAGTAATCTAAACTAAACTGCACAAATTGATTTAGTTTGTTTCAATTCAAATTGAACAAAGTTGAACCACATAACTTTTATATTTCGTTCAAATGCCCTTTTAACCAAAATTTAAACTAAATTGTACAACGAACACTCTTAGTGAGGACACTTTTTTTTTCTATGCATCTACTTTTGTGTTTATAATAACATCAAATTGAGATACCAACTTAAAAAGTTAGTATGCTTGTGTTTGAATCATCTTTGGAAAGTTGAGTCAACTTGCTTCAAAGGTAAATGTTTTCACATTAATAAATGTGTCTTGAGGATTTCACATGTTAGCTCTTTACTAGTGAATTTATGTTTTGTGATCACATATTGTTTTATCTATAAGTTTGCATTATAGTTTTCTCATAAAAGACTTTGTTTGCTTTTCAAGTAACATATGTATTCTTTAATGCTTGTTTGTGGACTTCATTTGATCTTTGTTCACTTGTATGCTTTTGTAAAATTCATCTAGTCTTCATTGCAAATAGCACTTTGTTAGAGTTACGTATAGTCTTCATGAACATATGTCTAGTGCATCTTCATATAGACTTAGTCTAGTCTTCGAGTGCTTGCTTCAGATGCTTCTTTTGGAGACATTGTCTAGTCTTTTATTAGATTGTGTTTGGTCTTTTAGTCTCATAGACTTATATACTATGTTGCACACAAAGTAACATTGTTAAATACATTAAAACATGTTATTATTCTCATAGACTTATATACTATGTTGCACACAAAGTAACATTGTTAAATACATTAAAACATGTTATTATTTGTTATAAAATTACGAGTATATTTGGAAAGACTTTTATATTTATATTTGCATCCAATAATATGAATTTTTGTGCATGCCTTAGTAGTTAAGGTGCTCTGCTACCACTTGTTTATAATAATATGAATTTGGACTTTCAAGTGAGAGTCTATTACACATTGGTACATTCTCCTCGAGCAGAAGCATTTTTAAATATGAGCATCTCACAAATGACCCTTACAGGGATCAACTGTACTCGTGTGAGCCGATTACCAAGACAAACCATCGACTCTGATACCACTTGTTGGAAAATTGGAGGGGGAATCACGGGGGAGATTAAACACCAATGAGACCTGAGTAAAACCCACACAAGAAATTGACACCACCTTCAAACTGAAACCTTAAGACAATGAGATTGTGAGTCTTCTTATTTATATATTGCTCAACTTTCTTATTTATATTCAATATGAGACTTAGACTCACACTTGGATTCCTATTTATGATCGCATGAAAAATGATTGTTATGACTATAGGTACAAACCCAGTAAAGGTGTCATGAGACAACACTATATTTGGTAGGAAAAATATGTCCCATTATAATTTAAATAATTTAGACATATGTTTGGATTATCTGTGAATGATGATATGTATTGATTTTTGGACCCTCAACTCATTCATTTAATAAGCAATAAGAAAGCTAAAAACAAACATACATCACTAACAACTTGGACCCTCAACTCATTCATTTAATAAGCAATAAAAAAGCGAAAAACAAACATACATCACTAACAACTTGGTTAAAGGAAGAAACAAATTTACTTTGTTCCATATATTCATAAGTAAATTTGTACTAAATAAGTTGTGGTTAATTATTTAAATATCTTGCAATAGTTATTTTCCAATACAAACACCATTGACAAATATTAATTATATTGTTACATGATATTATTATTATATGGTTTCTCCTTGTATAAGAATTCTTATACATACTTTAAACAAATAATAAACTAGCAAGAAAAATTCATATCTTTCATTTATTAGATTAACCTTACAGAATGTGATGTACTTTAACCAATAATATGATTACATGAGTGTCTATTTTGGATATAACATGTTGAGTGGTATACCAAGTGTAAAATCACAAAAGTTTACATGAATACAACTCAAGTATTTTAATCACATTGTTTATTCACTTTTTTTATAGTAATTAATTGATTTAGTTTTATTCATTGAGTTGGAATGTAATAAACAAATTAAAAATTATATGACTACCACATAATACAATAGATGACCATCATGATTGTATAATTAATGTTGAGATTAGACAATATGTTATAATTGTCCAATTAATACACATATGCATTACAAATATATTTATAATCCTAAGTTATGTATTTATGTTACAATTTTTCAACATGATACAACCATTAGACTTAGAAATACCAAATCATGATAGAAACACATGGATAAAGTATTTTGTAAATATTTATAACACTATACGTTTAGTGATATAATTGTATAGTTTTAAAAATTGTGATTGTTTACTCACTTTTAATTTGCTTTGAGCATTTTAATTATGTCTTTAATAATTTATATATTAATTCAATATAATTTTAAATTTTAATTATGTAATTAAGTCAATTACATGTGGTTCAAAATAATGTTGTACTGTTTTTTTTTTATAATTTTGTTTGTCATGTCAATAATAAAATGTAGTTAATTATAATATTAACAATTTTGTTTGATATCTGGTTAAATAGCAGTTAGAAGTGGACAAAATTTACATAAGAAAAACCTAAACATATAATGACAGTTCTCAATACAATGGTTAAATATACTCAATTATTGACTAAAAGAAGAAAGAATACACACAACAACAAATTCTACTAGAAGTATTATTATATGTGTGACATATAATTGTAGCTCTAAATCATCGACAAATATTGCGATTTTGAAAATCGTTGGTGAAAAATATATTTTAATCTTTATTAAAAGTCTTATTTGTACTAGTGAGATTAAAATTGTGTTTTAATAAACTATTTTAAAAGAATCTTAAGAACATTTTATTGTCTTACGTATAGGAAGATGCTTTAGATATTTAAACACTAATACAAACATATTGTTATTATATTTTAAGCTTAAAAATAGTAATTTATACAAACATTTTACGAAAACTTTAATTAAAATTCTAAAAGCGATATTATCTTCACGCTTTGGTGTGTCAGTGAGTGTGTTGCCAGAATTGACCACTAAATTGTTTAAACCAAAGGTTTAAGTTCAAAGATTTAATTATAATTAAACTGTTTTAAAAAATTATTATTATTTTAATTTTTCAATATAATAATACAATATATAAAGTAGTATTAATATAAATTAAGATGCAAATTAAAATTTAAACTTCACTTAAAAATGTCATAAGTCGTAACATAAAATAGAAGTAAGTCACATAAAAATATCGAACAAAGTTAATACATATTTTGTTTAACTTAACAATATTAACAAATAAAACTCACTGGTAACTATAAGCCTCTCTACAAAAATAACTACAATTTAAGAAAACACACGTATTTTGAGTTAAGTTGAAGAGATTTTCAACTCACCAATTTTTTTGTTCTTAATTAGTTCAATTGATTCTATCATAGTTACAATAAAATTCATATTTCAGAGAGATCTAAATAAGAGACTAAATCAATTCTCAATTTAAATCATTGAACTGACTTATTTATTGTATTTTTATTGAAGATTCTTTAAACTCAATCACTAATATTTCTTTTACTTATTTTTTTAATAATTAACTAAATATTATTTAGAAATAATTTTTTTTCCTTTATAACAGATTAAGTTAATTAATAATACAATTTTAAACTCAATCATTAATATTTCTTTTACTTATTTTTTTAATAATTAACTGAATATTATTTTTTATAAATCTTATTTAGAGATGAATTTTTTTCCTTTATAACATATTGAGTTTATTAATAATATAATTTATGTTAAGTTTATTAATAATATAATTGCTAGGAGAGTAAATTTTTTGTTATAATTAATTACTCATTTAGTTAATTCGAAATAACGAGTCACTTGTTAATAATGTTATGAATCAGTATAAATAAGGTATAGTGAATTTTTTTTCTATCTTTTATCGTTTTAATTAACACAACGTTTGCTTTGTTGTCAGTTTTTTTTATTGTGTTTTGAGCTTTATAACATGTGATCAGATCGAATGAGTACGAATTGCATATAAATGGATCACCAACAACATTGTAAATTTTTAAAATAGAAAAATAATAGCTCTAAAAAGAAGGGACAATGTAATGTATTACAATATTTGTAAACAAATAAATTTAAAAACACATCCTCAAACTCAGAAAAAAAAATTCTTTTTCATTATGTCTAATTTTCAAAGTATAATTTCTTTTTCAAATTGCCACTAAACAAATTTAACTGAATGAGTTAAATTATTTTGTACTTTCATACATTTTTATTTGAAAAAGGCTCATTTTATTATTAGTGAAATTATTTTAGTGATAAAATTTTAGATTTTAAAATGAATGAATCACTAATATGTTTTTTTAAAGATGGAAGCGCTGACTAATATGTTTCTAAATAAATGTTTTATGTAAATGAGTGGTTGAACCATAGATCATAATGGATTTACCTTTATATACGTCGTTATGTTCCTAGAATTTACTTTAGCATAAATTCATATTAATGATTGTGAAACATGCCTCACACTTACAAATCACTTTAAATGACTTCTAGTTGTGAAGTGGAAAGATATTTAGGTACTTATAAATTGATTTTGATTAATATATTTTCTTATATGTAAATCCTTTAGATTTTTAATCTGTTTAAAGAACCACTCATAAACCTAAAGTTCTCGTTACATTTCACAACCATTCTTTTTCCATGCTAAACCATAACACTTACATTAACATCATTGTCACCTCCAATGAACCTTTTACATTCTCCTCACAATTATAAACTTTTGTTATTTAATGATCCAAAATATCTTGAGAGCATTGAAGATTGATGTCCATATACATGACTTCCCTTTTCAAACTCTCTTCCACTACAAAATTTTGGAATGAATATATCATAAATTTATTCATCACCTCTTATTGAATTTGTCTTCATTTTCTCATAAAAAAAAGTCTATCAACCACCACTTGAATCTTTCTTTCGGGAGCTAAATTGAATATTTATACATAAAATAATTTTAAATCTCAACCCAATCATTCTCTTTCCTATCAATAGGCCTAGTCAAACCAAATTCTATAAACAACAATCTTATATCACCACACAAAACATCAACCACGTAAAGTCTTTGGGACCACTAGAAAAAATTAAACTTATATAAAAAAAACTACATAGAAGACTACACAATTACAACAAAGTTGTGAAAGTATTGAAAAATGACAATATAATTTTAGTGAAGAAAATAAAATCTACAAGTGAAGAAAATAAATCTAAAATGCTTCATCTGCAAAATATAATTTCATAACATAAATATATCAACTAATTATATTGAAGATTTGAAAAACGAAAAAAATTGAAAGAATAATATTCAAGAACATGTAAACAAAAATAATATTAAAGGGTCAATTTACGTGAAAAAATTAATAAAATTCCTATTAACTGCCGTCTCACTATTTCACGAAACTAAATATTCACTCAGTGTAAAATATTCAACTAAAACTTAATACAACTAAGAATATTTAAAACAAATCACACTTACAAACATAAGCACAAAAAAACATTAAATAAACCTTCATTACCAACTATGATGTCAATAATCAAAACTATTAAATTTTTTTAAGCTTTTATCATTCTTTGAACATTCTTCACACGATTCAATTTATAATATAAGAATAAATATGATCAAGTAATTATTACAAAATTAGTATTTTATAGGATAAAAGTCTAAAAAGTCTTTCTAATGTCATTAAATTTTAATTAAATAACAATAATATATGATTAAAAAACTTATCATAACTTTGAATATTTTTAAATATTGATTTCCCCAGGCAACGATAACAAATCCAAAAATTGAATGCATATGAGGTTTGACTTTTACATGGTGTGGTCAAGAATACGAAGAGAAGTTAAAAATAGATAATATATAATTAATTTAATATGTTAAAATAAAATATTTCGTAAAATATATTTATATATATTAAATTTAGAAAAACCCACTAAAAATAATATTTAATCTAATAGAATAGAATAACATTTACAAATATGTTGGACTTGACAAAAATAAAATGAAAAATAAGAAGACATTATGTTTTATTATTTAAATAATTTAATATTAATTAAACAGATTAAACATATTTTGTGTCTGTTTTTCATATATAGAGTACGTTAAATTTAAGAATTAGTCTAAAGAGTATAACAGAACAAAATATTACAGGATGCATGATAAGTTTAGTTTTCATTTATCTTTCTGAAATTAGATAATTATAATAAGGGTTTGTGTATGTTCTTAGAGTATGAATTGATGAATATAAAATATTTAAAAGCCGTATTACAAAATTGTAATACTAAAAGGGATACATACTCAAGTTGATATTACTTTTTTCTTCTTCTGATGAATATTAAAAGGATAAGTTGTTTTAATAAAAAAAGATGAATAAATAATTTAAAAGTATGAAAAAGCAATCCAAAATCACGAAAATCACTTGGTGGAGATTACCGTGTTTAACGGAGGGTATTCCCGTCCGAGAAATACCTGTGATGAAGCTAAAAGGGAACAATGGCGGAGCCAAAAGGAAAGTGAATAGAGGCCTCAAAAACCTCAAAAACCCTCTCTCTCTCTCTCTCTCTCTCTCTGTCTCACTCACCCACCCACCCACACGCAGACACTCAAACTTCACTCTGGAACCTTCATCCATTCATCATTGAAGGGTAGTACTGGTAATTTGACCCGAGAAATGGCGACTCATCATCTTCCCGACCACTTCAAGTGTCCAATTTCCCTAGAAATAATGTCGGACCCGGTAATCCTCTCCTCGGGTCACACCTTCGACCGTTCCTCAATCCAACGTTGGCTAGACGCAGGCTACAGAACATGTCCAATTACCAAGCTGCCCCTCCCCGACCAACCTTCCCTCATTCCCAACCACGCGCTCCGAAGCTTAATCTCCAACTACACCCTCCTACCACCTCTCCACCAAACCATTTCCCAACCCCAAACCCTAATTTCCACCCTCACCTCTCCCTCTGCTTCCTCCGATTCCAAAATCGATTCCCTCCGCCACCTCACGCGCCTCTCCAAGCGCGACTCCGCTTTCCGCCGCCACCTCGCCGACTCCGCCGCCGTCCCGGCCGTCCTCGCCGCCGTCGTCGACCCCGCTCTCCAGGAGAAGGCGCTGCCGCTTCTCCTCAACCTCACCCTCGACGACGACTCCAAGGTCGGCCTCGTCGCCGAGGGCGTCGTCGCGCGCCTCGTCGCCGTTCTCCTCAACGCGCCGCCTGACTGCCGCGCCGTGGCGGCCACCATCGTCACCAGCCTCTCCGTCGTCGAGGTCAACAAGGCAACCATCGGCGCTTTCCCTGCGGCGATCGCGGCGCTCGTGGCGATTCTCCGTGACGGGAAAGGGAGGGAGAGGAAGGAGGCCGCCACGGCGCTCTACGCGCTCTGTTCCTTCCCGGATAACCGGAGACGAGCAGTGAATTGCGGCGCGGTGCCGATTCTGCTTCAGAACGTAGAAATTGGATTGGAACGGTGCGTTGAGGTAATTGGCGTTCTGGCAAAGTGTAAGGAAGGGAGAGAGCAAATGGAAGGTTATAACGGTTGTGTTCAGATTCTGGCTAGCGTTTTGAGGAACGGAAGCTCCAGGGGGATTCAGTATGCGCTTTTCGCACTTACTTCGCTTTGCTTGTATAGCCAGCAAATGGTGCTGTTGGCTCTGGAAGAAGGTGTTCTGGAAGCTTCTATTGTGTTCGTGGAAGATGATAATGAGAAAGTGAGGAGGAATGCGTGTAATTTGATTCGGGCTCTCCGTGGCAACAACAGCAACCACGATCGGGTGGAGTGATGATGGAAGTGAATGGAACTGGGAAGTATGAAGTATCAGTTTTGATGGGAAGAATGATTTGTTTGTCTCTCCTCAGTGGAGGTGAGTTGTTGTTTTTTGTTTATTGGTTCTGCCATGTTGGGTGGGTCCTCTGTACAAAATGGAAAGAAGATCATTTTTTTTTTGTTTTGAATGTGATAGGGTTCTTTTGTATGTTGTATATTGAATAATGATGATGATGGGCTAGCTCTCTGGTGTTAGTTTAGCTGTTCTGAATGGGAAAGTTAAATCCTTTGAATTGTAGTGCTTCATAGTTAGAACATTTCTTCTGGTTTCTTCGTAATTTTACTGCACTGGGTTAATTCTTAACATCTTGATTTTAACTTCCAAGTTGTGTTTTTTATGTTCTTTCCTTCGTATGTAAGTAGTAGTTCTGTTACTGTTTCACTCATGAATAGTTTGAATGAAAGAAAAAAAAATGTGTTTGAAATGAAGCTTGAATTGAGGATATGATTTGGAAATGTTATGTTTCTAGATTTTTATTTCTCCACTGCTTTTCTACCCAAAAGAAAAAAAATCAAACTAAAATTTTGATTTCATCCATATGTATACTTTTTTCTTGGTTCCTGAATCAAACATAAATGTGCATTTCAATAAATTTAGAAAACTGAACCTGGTAGGCTAGAATTTAAAGTCAAATTTGTAAAGACTTATGAGACGTGGTTTTCATTGAGCCATAATTGCCTTGGATGGTTGATTTTGACCGGAAGGCTCTATGCTTTTATTGTTTATGTTAATAGGAAATCAGCATTCTTTTACTTGTGAGGTATGTTTTAACTGGGAGGATATTGACTTGCAAGTTAGTTTTCTTTTCACTTTTCACCCTTAAAATGTGTTCAGCAACCATTCATTCCTACAATATCCATTGCAACTAAAATATCTTGTTCTTTTGAATTGTGACTCGCATGTATAGTTTGTGCATTCACTTTTATGTCCTTCATCATTTTATTATACACAAATATGACTATTTCTGGACTTTGAATTGTTTTTTGCATATGACTATGTACATGTATTGAATAAATTCCTAATAAATGAAGATTTAGAAATCCATCCGACCTAGTTAGTGCTCTATTTTAATACTTGTAAGATGCCAAAGTTTTAATGTTTGAGTTCAACAACAAAATCACGATGTTGGTCTACCAAGGTGGGTAAATATGTTTATTTTATCATGATGTATGCAACTAAATGTTCAGTTTATCTGTGAAAGTTTTGACTGAGAATTTTTCAGATGATGGCAACAAACAAAATACCTAAGTTCAAAAGCCATCACCACTAATATCAAACTAGTGGTTTATGTTTAATGGTTCTATACCACTGGTTGTCAATTTACTTCAATTTTCTCTTTTAAATGGATTTTGCTCTGATTGATGTTCGATATATAAGAATTAAAAAAGTAATGCTGAGTGCTTCTGAGTCAGGTAGTTAGGGATCCATTGCTTCTACCCCTCTCCCATTTTTTTTTCTATTTTTTAAAATTTTATTAATTGGTATCTTTTACTATAGGGTTGTGACTTTTATGGAACATTTAATAATTTTTTTTTTCACTCTCAAGATGAGGTAGCTACTTGAAATGGGAGGGGACTGATGGGTTAGTCCGAAGCATTTTCTGTATTTTGCTAAATTCTTTACAAGATATGTTGACAAATTGGGTAAGGACCCTGTATATCGAGTCATCAGTAGTGCTGCTTTATTAATATTGAAGTATTTTGAATGGTGGTTGGCATGTAGCATTGAGAACTTCATCCATGCAATAAAATTGCTTTTATCCAATAATAAAATGCGTGGTATTGGAGTAAGGGAAGAGTTATGAATAATTGATCCCTGCACAACTTATTCTAGCCTTACAACAAAAAATTACTTCCTGCAATATATTAGTACTGCAAACATTTTTTAGCCAATTGAGACACTGACACGGGTTTCAGTGGTTTGTACCCATGCCATCTTAATATTAGTTTTAAGAACAAGTTGCTAGTCCATGTCTAACGGAAAGACTTCTGTTCGCCCTAATTATGTGTTACTTCTCTATTGGTTGTGATATTGTTAAAGTTTCTCAGAAATACTAATTGAAGATTGAGGATGTGCTGAGGGTATATCCTTTGTAGGTGCTATTTTCCTTATGTTTTAAATTCATAGTGATTTCCAATATGCATCCCATCTAGCTCTAAAAGTTTGGTTGGCTGATTTAATGGAAAATGGCATCATAAAGTTTTCTGATTTCTCTGCACATAAATATACCTATGCGTGCTTCTCCCTCCACCTGTTAAGGGAGGTTGCCAAATGGTTAAACTTCAACAGATAACACCGGACAAGTTGCTACCTTGTTCGGTTTTGTAGTGTGGATAGCAAAGCAATTTTGTGTTTCCAACGATGGTTTTTGGCAGGTAATTTGGTTTGACGTCAAAAGTTTTTACCTGAATTCATTACTACAGGTTGTTTAAAGTCCTGCATTGACAATATTGATGCAGAATTTAATGCAATGGTTTGTTACAGGGCATACGATTCTCAGCGAATTTATTTTTGATTCACTTTATACGAGGTTTTACTGTAGTGGTGTGTATTACACTATCGAACACCATTTTAAGTGGATTCATCTGTCCCAATATTGGATTGGTCAGCACACTTTTTCTGGCATTTGGAACCTTTCTACATATCTTGATTCTCTTCATATTCCTCACCTCTTCCTTTTTTGATTGTTTCTGGGTTTTCATTTTCTCAACGGGGTTCATGGAATCATTCTTATATTAAAAGAGTTGTCTTAAACTGACCTAGATATATGTTTGGGATTAAGAACATAAAAACATTTTTAATACGAAGTAGCAGGTAGCATCGGATCATGGTTGCAATGATTATTATAAAACCCTTAACAATCCGTTTGGCTTTACATTAGAATAAACAATGTGTAGCTCAGGAATCTAGGGGATAGGTAGCCGGTATGTGAACCGTGTGGAGTGTTTTATCCGCGTGCGTCGAATTTTCTTTCAAAATTTTTTACATTATCGCGTCACGTCTCAGATGCTTCCAGGATTAGAAAAATATAATTTAGCTCTTAACTTATAGTTTCAGTGTACGTTTCTAATTACAGTTAATTGAGGATTGCTTCTGTTACACTTCACATCACAATATATATAATTCATTTGTTTCATTATCATAAAATTATTTTGTACGTGGATTTATTGATTTTTCAAATGACACTTGAAATAGGGTTCAAACTTATTATCATTATTTTTTTTTATCAATTTTGATTAAAATCATTATGGTTGGGCTCTAGAATAGGTCGAATAAAGTTTAAAGATTTTTGCATAGGTCAGGATAGGTGCAATAATTAAGACAGTTTAATATTTATATTTTTTTATATCGATCTACTTTGACATTTAATTAATTTTGGCTGACTACATAAGTCACTTCTAATTAATTTTTTTATCATTTTCTTCGATAAAGCATTTCTTTTTCACGAAATCACTTGTAATTTTTTTTAAGTATTCTTTACCTGTCACTTCAGACAATAATAAAAAGAATTATTTAGATTATTACAATGATAGCTTTACGAGAATATAAATTAGTTGTTAAATGATTACAATGATAATTTCAATCGAGAAAATATAAATTAGTTGTTAAAGCATACACAGTTTGATAACTAGATAGATGATCCACTGTGGATAATCTAATAATTATTAATTGATATATTTTTTCAAGATAATTCATGATTTTTATTATGATAAATAATAATAAATTTGATGATCTAATAATATATTTTCTAATTACCAGGAAAAGAAAATTTCTTTATGCTTTAAGGAAAACAAGATCAGTCTATACAAATTATGAGACTCATCAAAACAAAGACATCTAGATTATGTATCATAAGTAAACAACCATCATATCAACAATAAAGAAGTAAATACAAAAATAATTTAATTTGTTAAATTGTGAAATCTTCACCATACTCAACTCATGGATTCCTAGTTGATTTTTACATAATAAACAAACTCATCTTAAGATGTACATTTAATTTGGTGTTACTAGTTATGAAGAGATGTTTAACTTGGAGTGCAGCAGAGATACTTAAGTCAAAAGCTACCTAACTCAATGATTTTTAATGATTTTATTCAAGATATTTATATATAATAAAAGCCTCTTTGCATTTTAGGATGGACTAAAAAAAAAAAAAAACACAGAAAACACATATTTTAACAAATAAAATAATAATTTATTACAAAAATAAAAAAAGCTAGGAGTAAAACTTTTTTCTTCGCTATGAGCGAAGATTTAAAAAAAATTCTAC
>Ga0209700_103619_pt1 | contig 29270 bp, 9 predicted proteins | sample SiratroredBW_FD_187528 | JGI IMG/M metagenome (GOLD analysis project Ga0209700, IMG submission 187528) | Root nodule microbial communities of legume samples collected from California, USA - Siratro red BW (SPAdes) (version 2) | ecosystem: Host-associated > Plants > Roots > Nodule | place: USA...
ACGATCAGACTAACACACTAGGAAACTGAGCTCACAGAGGCACCGTCTGATGGCTCAGATGCCACATGCGAGCTCAGTAAGCAGAGGAAAAACAAAAACCTAAATCTGCTCTAAGGAAAAGGGGCATAAAATGAACTTACTCTAACGGAAGTTTTGATCGGATAGACTTGCTCTATTCTCCGCCATGAGTCCAACGGTAGGCTCCGCTTGAGAAACTGATGAGGTATGGAAGCAGAGACTTAGAGAGAAGTCAGAGGAAAATAGGTTAGGGGTTTTCGAGAGACGATGACTTGAATTAAAATGAGACTTGACTACTTACTTTTTCTATAAATACGTGTTTTTAGTTTAATAATATAATAATCAAGTACTCATTCCACTTCTACCATTTCACTCAAATTACAGATTTTCTAAGTTGTTACATCAAATACCAAAATCATGAGAAATACACTCAAATCTTTTTCTCATAAATAATAAATTTGCTTCACAAATTATAATTTTAGTGTTTTTCTCTCTCTCCATTTCGCTTTATATTTCACTTATCATATATCTTACCTCTTCAAAAAAATCAAATTAATAATAATAATCTTATGTGCAGTATTTCTATTAAGTCAATATACTAAATATTTTACATTTTATTTAGAAAATAAGCGATTCAAATAGGAACTATATACATGAATTATTTTGATCTTGACATGAACCGAGTTATTTCAATATGAAACTGAGCCAATGTAATCATAATTCATTGATTTTTTTTTTTCATGGTTACTTTATGATAAACTGAACATATATGTTAATAATCATTATTTTCATCATTGCTATCTCATGATAAACTTCATCATCCGTACCACTCTATAATTATTTCTTTTATGACTATATCTTTTGTACTCATTACTTATAGAAAAAAGTTATGAGAATAAATATAGAGAATAGAAAGTGCACATCAACTTTGAGAATGTTGTGAATTAACATACATATAAATTTATTTTATAACAAAAATTGTTTTGAGCAGCATATTATATCTTCTTGTTAATAATTTCATGTAAGAATACAGATATTGACATCACACACAGTTAATCATTCCAATCACCTCAAAATATTGTTTTCTAAATTTGTTTATAGCCCTGAATGTAAGAGTGCAGAGAAGTGTTTAGTAAAATAACATACACGATTGATGAGAGATAAAGAATAGTTTTATATGAAAGTTTCATAAGATTATTGGAAATTATCCCATGGTAATAAAATAATAATTTATTTTACGATACCAAAATATCAAAGTTTAAGATTAATATGAATTGACAATAAATAAAAAATAGGTCCACATCAATTGAATTTTAGTTTTCCGATGAGTCTGGACAAAGAAAAAAAGTCCAAAACTTAGAGTAAAATGTGGGACCCAACTTTTTACTGTGTCTGCATTATCTTCTTTTGTTCATCAATTCTCCTTCTAGAATGAAAGAGAATAAATAAATAATTTGTAAATTTTGTAGACAAAATCTGATTTCCAGAATTTGAGAGAAGAATTATTTTATAAACAAATTGGGTTATTGGTCAGATTGAAGCTTGATGGATCTCAAATTTTTGGGTGGCCCTACCACTCCATAAAAGACATGAGAAAAATACATTGAAGATAACTTGGTAGCATTCCATAAATCAGCTAGAAAATTAGAAGCAGGCATATTATATATGTATAGTGGAATATAAAAGAATAATAAAAAAATAAATATTCAAACTCTTTAAACAATAATATGTTGAGTTTGAACTTCATAAATATTATATATATAATTAGGAGAAGTAACCTGATAAATCAAATTTTCAGTAAATATTAATCATAACCGAACTTAATAGATCATCTATATTAATGTTAACCTAAAATGATAGAAAGAAGAAGTTATAGCACAATTTAATCTATTACAAACTAGTGTTTTTGACAGTGTAAGGCAGAACAAAAAGATTTATTTTTATGCAATTAAAATTTAATATAAATAGATATTTTAAAGTGTATAAATTATATTATAAATAAATTTCATAACAGTGAATATTTTTTATATATAAAATGAATTTGAATATACAACAAGCAATTTAAATTTTGATATAAGATTACTTTAATTAATATAACTAAAAAAACTATTGGTGTCCATTTTAAAAATAAAAATTATAGATAATAGATGCTAATATTTTGACAATGTAAATAATAAAATATATCCCTTGACAATAAAATAAATTATTATTTTTTTATTATATAATATTTTATTGAATAAAATAAGTAACAAATGGAATGTAATTGATGAATAATAATGTTAAAATATATTTTTTAATAAATGATAGATTAAAGAGATTAGTGATTAAAAAATAAATATGTAGATAAAGGTAAAAGAAGGATATTTTAAAATGATTTCTAATTGTGAAAATTAGAAAACAAATTCTCTAAGTTGGATATATTATATATATTATAGGAATATTTTTCTTTTTTTTAGAAAGATTGGGAGACTTTGGATGAGAGGAAGAGTTTATTTCTATTAAAATCTTTTTGTATTGTCACCATATTTTTGATTGGTTATAATTATGTTCGAGAATTAAGAGTCAATAGACCTAATTTTTTTTAAATTTCGGACTCTACTTGTAACAGCTCCATAACCACTTAGATTGTTATAATAGATTTGGGCTTAACAACTCAATCCATAATATATATATATATATATATATATATATATATATATATATATATAAATATATATATATAAGTACTACTCACTTTTTCATTCAATTTTTACACTTATATCTCACTTCACTTTCCTTATTTATTGTATACTTACTGACTTGAGTGTCGGAATGTCTTTTGTAGGTAAACCTCCGTTCAGTCTTTGAAACTATTTCAACTCGAATCAATAAGAATTCGAATTCGAATCAAATCGATCTCAGCATACTTTATCGAGACATCACTTCGGTTTTCGATAAGAACTTTTTTATCTTATTTGTTTCATAACAAAATAAGAAGAGGTTCAAGCCCCAACAAAAAAATAAGAGGCCCAAGGTCAACCACATTAATGTTCTAGGGTAGTTGGAGAAGTCTATATTAATAGGGTAGTTGGAAAAGTATACATTAATAGAGTAGTTTGGAACTTAGAACCTAGAATGTTCCCATAAATCCTATAAATAAAGCTACTCTACCCATTTATATGCAAGTTATTTTTCAATGTGTTTTCTTCTCACTTTCTAATAAATTGTATTCTCTTATCTATTCTCTAATATTTCATTTCAACCAAACACTACTTAACATAAACCTTCAGTAATATTATTATTTTTTCATTACACTACTATTATTATTCTTTCATTACAAACTAGTGCTGGCTTTTGTAACGAGATGTACGAATTCTAATAAGTAAACTACTTTAGAAATTGAAAGTGAAGAGACTAATAAATTTTGAAATACTTTCAATAATATTTTTCAGTAAAAGTTTAAATTAGATAGATTTAAAGAGTAGATGAAAAACAGAAAAATAAAATATTAAAACAAAATTAGTTATTACTTTATATGGATACATAATTGTCTTCTCGTTTTTTTAACCTATATATATATATATATATATATATATATATATATATATATATATATATATATATATATATATATATTTGTATTTTAAATTATAATAAAAATATTATTAAGTTATTTTCTTACAATATAACTTTCAAACCTAGAGTATTTTGTATAAATTTTAATAAATTATCTATAAACAAAATTCACGTATCCACAATTATACTGTTATCTTCAAAAAAATTTCACGTTTTGTCTTCTTTGGTGTTCTGAAGCCAACCTAGTGACAATGGTGGTGCAAAGACATGACCAACGAAACATGTAACTGGGTAATAGATTATAGTAATCAAAGTTGTGTAACAAAACTAAGACATAATCGTTTAGATTAATTGATTATGTGTATTTTTTAAGAAATAAATGATTATGAGTTTGTATCTTTAAGTTATATTAGTCTATATAAAACATTTATAATTATAAATATTTAAAATTAAACTGAAACATGGATGTAATTTAGATGGTATATTATTCCAACTAAATTGTGGGGAATATGAGTTTCAACAAATTTCATTTATAGTTTTTATATTTATTTATATTATAATAAAATAAATATAATTATTATATAATATAATATAATATAATATAATAATATTTTTATTTTTTTAGATAATAAATAATCCTATAAATTAAAAAAATAATAATTTATCAATTATATCAATAAAATTAATTTATTTTATTTTCTTTTCATTTTTCATCTTCTTTTCTTTAATCCAAATAATTTAAGCTTTTCATATATTTTAAAGTTTAAAGGTTTATACATTTTCATCTCAAAACACTTAAATTCACTTCTTGAAATTCATCTTTATATTCAAACAAAATAATTAATAATCTTATAATTTTATCACTTAAAAATAATAATTTATCAATCAAATCAATTAAATTAATCATATTTCCTTTTTCTCCATCATCTTTTATTTAATCTAAATAAGTTAACTTCTTATACATTTTCATCTTCAAACCACTCAAATTCAAATTCATCTTGAGATGTAAACAAAATCTCAATAATATTGTTGTGATATATAAATTCATCATTTATAGTTACCCTTTTCAGAAATATTCTAAATTGGTTTTAGTAATCAGTAAATGAAGATTAGAGGGTGGAGCTGAGAACAATAAAAGCATATTCAGTGGTGGTGGACTTCTGATATATTCTCTGAGCAGTAGCAGAGAAAGAAGCAATTATTTGAGCAGGAGAATAAAGCCCTTGTCTTCAGGCCTTGCAGTCTCAGACACAGTGTTTTCTTGAAGTCATTCTTGGAGTATGCAAATGGAAAATGGAAGGCTATGTCTGATGTTCAACTTTGACAATCTACACTGAAAATATTTTCTATCAGTGAATGATTCCATGTTGGATTTGTTTGACAACAAGATAATTAAAAATGGAACAGTGATGATGATATTCATCATGCACTCTCATGTACCCTTTTATGGCCATGCATGTTTAATCATCAGCACATATCAGTGATTGAATTTTCAGGTATATATACTTAGCCAGCACCAAATCTGGCACCATACCTACACCACATAGACATAGGGTATGTGTATCTAATTATGGAAAATACTTCATTCATGTGTCTAAAATTACATGAAGAAATTTTCTATTTTGGAGTTAAAATAATCTGAAATTGTTTTCTCTGATAAAATTCTGCTCTTATCTGATAATATATATTCCCATATGTAGAAAACATTGAAATCACATAGTAGTTTGATTTGATACTTTAAACTATTTGGTTATTCAGCACTTTTTTTTTTTTTTTTTTGTCTTTCTGTGTATATTTTGAGACCTTATTCCTTTTAACTGAATTACCCTGTCTAATATAAAAGTTAAAATATTGGTTATAAATAAATATTAATTTTTTATTAGCAAAATAAAATTAAATGATATCTCAATCTTGAAAGCATTTTCATTTTATGCACAAAACACCATAACATCCAAACATATTCTTTTAGTCAACATGATTCAAATATAGTCAATGACTAATTAATAATATACTGAGATTTATTTAATGAGTTGATATTTTTTAATATATAATTTCGGGTAAACTCTGACTAAATTTTGAATATCTTCCTAAATGTTTAAAATATAATAAAATCATCTATAAATCGTGTTAGTTTACAGTCGAAAATAGATAAAAGATATTTAAGCATAAATTCAATACATTTACTATTTTCTTTATGACTCAACGAACATATAACTAATGAATAAAAATATACATGCAATTTATTTATTATTAATATATTTATTTTATATTGCATCTCTCTTTTTAGAATGTAATTTTTTATATATTGTTATTATAAAAAAATATAACATTTTTATGGTCTATAACTATTAACTACTACTAGTCTATAACTATTAATTACTACTAGGTGTACAATACTCTTATGTAATTTGATATTAGATTTTTTTCCTATTTAATGTTATAGAAGGTTTATATAGATGTTTTCAAACTTTATAAGTATAATCTTCACATTTCCTAAATCCACATTTATCTCAAACAATAATTTTGTATATATTTGGTGTAAACTTATCTTCAAAATATTTTTTGAAGCTTTATAAAAAATAAAAAAATGAATAAAACTCATTTTAGAATTTTTATTAAAGTTGTGTAAAAAGATTCACAAAATATAAAAATTGTTACAAAAAATAATATGAATCATTGTATATTCATTCAATAATTTATATCTACAAAAATGGTAATAATTAATAGTATTATATCTAGATTTGATAGGTTTAGTTCAGGAATTTAAGAAAAGCAAAATGGTGTGATAGGAGCTGAATTGAATTGAGTGAGTGGGGAGTGTGAGAAGGATAATTTATTCATATATACTTCTTCACACTTATTCATTAACTTTATAAAGTTAATTATTTTCTAGGATGATTTGTGTTATTCATATGTCAGTTAATACATTAAATTGCCATTGTTGTATGAGTTTATTTACTAGAATGGGAAATTGAAATTTTTAAAAATTGTTATATATATTTATTCTCCACTAGTCAAAAGTCAATCTCAATATATAAATATTTTGAATTTTTATTACAGTCAAAACATTGATATTTACTTTATGACACTTACTTTCATGATGGATGTAGTTTGATAATTAATAAGAGAATTTTAGATTATTGTATTCTTTTCTCTAGATGTATACATTCTTCTTAAAATGTTAATTATTGTAGAGATTAGGGTTTAAGATATGAATGTGGGTCTTTGTAATGTGTTTTCTCTTTCTCTGACAGTGAGACTTTTTTTTCATATGTTGAAAGTATAAGGGACAAAAATGGTTTCTTTCTTTATCAGGATATATATTAAAAAAATTTGTGATGAAGATAAAGTTATATATCCCTCTCCATCATTCTTTTCTTTATACAGGTTCAAGGTAACCATATAGTGTAAAAACAGTTAAATACATTTTATTATTCAACTATCATTATTGTTTTGTAAATTTTATTTTTAAGTTTTTTATATATGTCATTATTAATTAATTTCTACACAGTCAAGACAACAATATTTTGAAAAGAACAAAGTATGATAAGATGCCATTTAAAAAAAAAAACTTGTTGGTAACCTATCATTATTTTGTTAACAAATTTATTGAATCAATAAAAGATATAAAAATTGAAAATTTGAATATAAAATTTAAAAAAATCTTAAATAGTAAAATTTAAAAAATAATAATAGTTTAGTTTTAACACATACCATAACTTAAATATATTGTATTTTCTTTTTTTCTGCCAAAATAAATTTAACCAATTTAATTAATCAATAATGTAAAAATGTTCACTAATTTATTTGGCTCAATTTTCTATAATTTTGAATACCATATGTCACGGGGTTTTAGGGTTGATTGTGAGGCTGAGAATAATGCATACATGAGATGTCTTGTGATTCCCGTAGTTGACATAAATGCATAGAAAAATAAGAATATAGGTATGTGATTGTTGACCAAAAATGAACCCATATGATATCAATTTGGATATTAATATATTAATTAATTGGAGTGATAGATTGAGATGTAATACACATGAACACAATCTCACATCTAATCAATAATATCTTTGTTGCATGCACAATAGTGTTGTGTTGCTATATGAATGATCAAGAGGTTTTTTATTTTATTTTTGTTAATTTACTCAAATCAACATCAAGTGTTACATATAAAATTAATTTGAAGTTAAACAAATTAATTTATACTTTTAGTTTCTTTACAATAAATTTGATTTGGGTGTTATAAATAAAAAAAATCATTTTAATTATATATATTTAAAATAAAGAATACATTTTTATTAGTTTCTAACTAGTAAATTTGACAAATTAAAATGACTTTTTATAACTATTTTTAGGCCTTAACAAATAAATTCATTTAAGATTCTAAAATTTGATTTTTTTTTAATTTGAAAAAATAATGTTAATATTTTCACATTTACGCCCATCTTCATTTTGTTCATTTTTATTACAAATTATATAATTTTCTTAAGAATTATATGTATACAATTAATATTATATGACATGTATGGGGTATAATGAAAGTGTTAAATTGATGAAAGTAATTGTCTAAAAAAGAAAAGGAGTTTGGTTCTATGGTTAGCAAGAAGTGATTAGGAGAAATAACAACTGCCCCAACTACATGATTCATCAAGTTTCCACCTACTAACCTACCCAACTTTAAAACTCTATCAAATATTCAATTTTTGTGTTGTCTATATCCAACAGATTTTGGTTACATCTATTTATTTATTTCATACATACTACTATAAGGTTATAACTAGTTTGAAAATTAGAAAAATTTGGTAATAAAATTCATCATGCATTATCAAAGTACTTTATGTATAGCCACTTTAAGTATTTCAATTGATTTTTCCCTTAATTGGTAATTATATTACCAATCAAGTTGTTAAGATATACTTTCTAAAGCATATAACAATAAAGTTCTAACAACCAATTGATGTGAATAAAGTCAAATTCATTCTATATGCCTTTCAAAACTTCCTTTTAAAGGATGACATTAGTGGTAGATTTTGTTTGAGAGAATATTGTGACAATAAATTATTGGTGAGAAATAGTGTCACTAAGATGTGGATACAATAGAGAGAAGTGTCAAAAAAAGAAAGAAGATGAAGAAAGGATGTAGGCATGATTATTTAATTACCAATTTCCATATACGTAAAAATGCACAAATGTTTGGAAAGTGAATGAACAATTTTAATCAGAAATATCTCTATATATATTTGACTTATTTTTTGGTTAAAAAAATACTACAATTCGAACTCAATCACATATCATGATGAAATTTTTAGAATAAAAATTAAAAAAAAAAATTCAAACATGCAAATCTTACTGGATAAGATTTTATTTTATTTTACAACAATTTTAACAGGTTTTACATGGTAAAATAATCATGCTTGTCATTTTCATATTCGGAAAATAGGTTAAAATTATAAAAAAAATCCTAAATTATATGTTAAATTTATACTTTTTAATCTATAAAAAAATAACATATAATGTATTAAAACTTATACTTTTATGCATGTTTATGGATGACTCTAATGTTCTAAAGAAGTAAGTTAAGGTCATATAATAACATCTGTTACCTCTTCAAAATAGAATAAAATTGAAAGCCAAAATAAACTATATAGGGTTAAAAAAATGATTACACAAATTGAATCCAAATTATTTATTTTTTTGTAATTACTACTTCAAAAATTATATTATAGTAATTTTTAATTATTGACTGAAAATTTTAAACAATAATATAAAAATTTAACCATAATAACTAGTTTTTCTCTTTACTATCACTCATGTACCATGTGAAATTACTTATTAAACTTTAATATTTTTTCAAACAAATGTCCTTAAATAGTTTTTTGAAAAGAAATTTGAAATCACTGGTAAAATATATATATATATATATATATATATATATATATATATATATATATATATATATAATATATTAAAAATATATATATATATATATATATATATATATATATATATATATATATATATATATATAACATATTAAAAATATCTAAATATGTACATTATGTTTAAAGGTGGGTTACATATATATTGAAAATATTGAGTATATGGAGTATGTTATGACATGTGCATGACTGTGCATGCTTACAAAATTAATTTTTAAGTGTTATTATATTTGTTAATCCTTATGATATCTAGCTATATATATTTAGTACATTTTGTGTTCTTTTAATGTAGTTTTTTCCTATCTCTCCTAAAAACAATAAATATTTATAATGCAAAATAATAAAATACTAGTAATTTAATATAATAATATTTTCTCTATATTTTCCTTTTAACTGAACATGAATTACTAATTTTATACTTTCACTCATTTTTTTAATCTTTTATCAGCTACATTTTTAGTGCATATACATTGATTATATCTTTCAAATTTAATTTATTTTTTATCTATGCATTTAAAATGAAACATCTCTCAATCAAATATCTTTTATTATCAAGAAGTACCACCTCAGCCAAATACAATGATTAATCTCTTCTGAAAGAGTTAAGAATCAAACCCTTTTCATCACAAAATATAAGTGAGTTTTAAGTGCCAAATCAAATTAATTAATGCACTTTATTGTGAAGTTTTTTCTTTTTTTTTCCAATATATATATATATATATATATATATATTTATATATATATATATATATATATATATATATATATATATATATATATATATATATATATATATATGATTTCATAATTTTTTAAATTTAAAAATAAAAAGCTTTTCTAATTTGATAAGCATCTTCATCGTCACTTCCTGAAATGTATTAATTTCTTAGCAGAGGTGTCCCTGTCATTTCCCTTATTACTCTATTGACTTTCTTGGATTCCTGAGGTCAGATATCTCTTCAAAGTTCAAACCTTTTACGTTTTACTCAATCCATCAATTTCTGTACCCTTCTTTCCGCGTTTGACAAATTCCCATTTTTAACTACTTAAACTTCATCTATTATTATGAGCTATAGCAAAATATGGATCAACATGTGCACTGCTGAAGCTTATGAACAAAACTTGGATGATTTATATGTATCTTAAGTAGTTTTTTTAGCTAGAATTAAAATCTCATCAACTGAATATTTTTAATAGAAACTTTTACACTATACATAATTAGGGTACAAGTTCAATCCAGATTAAATATGGCACTAAAAACAACCTATGCAATCTAGGTATATTATTTAATTATAATATAGAGATTCAATTCTGAGTAACTCACTCATTTCATTGCTCAAAGAGTGGATTTTGAGACTAATTCTGCAGTTCGTACTTATTACACATTTTGCAGTCCATTCTACCATTTTTAATTATTCTAAAGTTCATATACTCAGATTAAGAAAGCTATAATAATTGATCTGACAGTACAACCAATAATAATTTTGCATGCTCCAAAAGATTTCTCAAATTAACAACAATAAATGGTAATAATAATTATAAACAAACTTTGCTTATAAGTCTTACTCTCTATAGATTATAGTACTTACTAACATAGAATCTAAGTTGGGCTACCCTTGTTTTCTTTCTCGTGCTCTCACCTACATCTGTCATGGAGTGTGAGTATGATCCATTTCTGAGTGTGAAAATAAAGCAAAAGAGAAAAAGCAATTCACGGTGAAGAAGACCTTGGAGATCTCAACTCAAACGGTTTGTGTTATTCAATATTCTGCCAAGGTAGTTTGACTTTTGTTTCGAAAAAGTTCAGTCATGTGCATAATAATAATTATTATTGTTCAAATTGGAACATAAATGAGGAGGTAGGTCAACGCTGCTACTCTGATGAATCCTAGAATTGTCTATGATGTGATTACTGTTGCTTTTGCATGCTTTGTTAGCTTTTCATTCATAAGTATTTCTTTTTTACTGAATTATTTTGCAGAGAATTGGATGATCAGGGATAATAAGAAGACAGTTCACCCAACATAAATGCTATAAATTGTTGGTAGGTTGCTCACCAAAACCATAACCAAACCCTACTTGGCAACACTCTTTTTTGCCCTCACAACAAGTAGTGCATAATTCTGATACTAGTATATAGTTGATGAGCTAGCTAGCACCTTGGTTTGTAAAAAACAGCTCCATTTACTGAAAAGGGTGATGAGTTGTGAACCAAAAACACTTTTTTTCCCTGTGTTTGATGATTTTCCCTGGCTCCCCCTCCTTCTATCCATGTTCCTCAACCAACCTCATTTATTTCCCTTCCTTTATTGCCTGCCTCACTTGAACACCCTGCTGCAATCCCTCCAAGAGAGAGATAGGGAGAAGAAGCTCTAGTGTGTGTGGTTTCTTATTCTAGAGTGAGAGAGGGACAGGTGGGTGTCTCCAACTTTAAAAGCTTCAACAACCCCTGGGAGAGCATTTATAATGGTGCATCTCACAGGTTTAGTAAGAGAGAGAAGAGGGTGGTGCAATGTCAAAAAACCAGTCTGGCCATAATAACTCTTCACTAAACAACTTCACCTATAAATCTCTCTCCACCATTACACTCTCTACCTCATTGTACTACACTCATTCTTTCCCCTTACATAAACACAACCTCTTTCACTTTCTTTCACTCCTCCATTTTCCTCTCCCAGTCACTACTCTCTTGCAGCAACCTCATACCCAAGCCTTTCCATCAAAATGCTCCTAATTCATCATACCCTCTACTGAAAGTTACTTTTTTTACTCATTTTCTAGCCACCCCATCATCCAGTTTCTTCTTTTTTAGCTGTAGCTGCTTCTGGGCATTTTGATTATTCTTTCTTGGGTTGTTTGGTTTCTGCAAAATGGAAACTTCCACCGCTCTATTGTTTTTAACGGCGATCACAGCTTACTTGATATGGTTCACTTTCATCTCACGGTCCCTGAAGGGTCCACGTGTCTGGGCCTTATTGGGCAGTCTCCCGGGCCTCATAGACAACTGCGACCGCATGCATGACTGGATCTGCGACAACCTACGCGCGTGTGGCGGCACGTACCAGACTTGCATCTGTGCAATCCCCTTCCTCGCCAAAAAGCAAGGTCTTGTCACCGTAACCTGCGACCCCAGGAACTTGGAACACATACTGAAGACCCGCTTCGACAATTACCCCAAAGGCCCCACGTGGCATGCTGTCTTTCATGATCTTCTGGGTGATGGGATCTTTAACTCTGACGGCGACACATGGCTGTTTCAGCGCAAGACAGCAGCCCTGGAATTCACCACCAGGACATTGCGTCAAGCCATGGCTCGGTGGGTGAGCGGAGCAATCAGCCGCCTCTGCTTGATCCTAAAGAAAGCTCAAGATCAAGCTGAACCCATTGATCTACAAGACCTAATGCTGCGTCTCACTTTTGACAATATTTGTGGGTTAGCTTTTGGGAGAGACCCACAAACATGTGTGTCAGGGTTACCCGATAACCGTTTTGCAACGTCTTTTGACCGAGCCACCGAAGCCTCACTTCAAAGGTTCATCTTGCCTGAGGTGTTGTGGAAAGTGAAGAAATGGCTGAGGCTTGGAATGGAAGTGAGCTTGAGCCGAAGCCTTGTCCATGTGGAGGACCATTTGTCAAATGTTATTGAGAAACGTAAGGTGGAACTGCTGAATCAGCAGAAAGATGGGCCTCTTCATGATGACTTGTTGACTAGGTTTATGAAGAAGAAAGAATCCTACACCGACAAGTTTCTACAACAGGTGGCCTTGAACTTTATCCTAGCTGGACGTGACACGTCATCGGTGGCTCTGTGCTGGTTTTTCTGGTTGGTGATGCAGAATCCCAAGGTGGAGGAGAAGATTCTACGTGAAATTTGTACAGTCTTGATGGAGACACGTGGTGATGACATGACACAGTGGTTGGATGAGCCATTGGCCTTTGAGGAGGTTGATCGTTTGGTTTATCTGAAGGCTGCGTTGTCTGAGACACTGAGGTTGTACCCTTCTGTGCCAGAGGACTCAAAGCATGTGGTGGCCGATGATCTTCTGCCGGATGGAACTTTTGTGCCGGCAGGGTCGTCCGTGACGTATTCGATTTATTCAGCAGGGAGGATGAAGTCCACGTGGGGTGAGGATTGCATGGAGTTTAGACCTGAGAGGTGGTTGTCATTGGATGGGACGAAGTTCATCATGCATGACTCTTTCAAGTTTGTTGCGTTCAATGCTGGTCCAAGGATATGTTTAGGTAAGGATTTGGCTTATCTTCAGATGAAGTCCATTGCTGCTGCAGTGCTGCTCCGACACCGCCTTGTGCTGGTGCCTGGCCACCAGGTGGAGCAAAAGATGTCGCTCACTTTGTTCATGAAAAATGGACTCAAGGTGAATGTGCATGAGAGGGACTTGAGAGGGGTCATTATAAATATACAAAAAGAAAAGGAGGGAGATGCTGATTTTAGAAGTAATGAAAGTTAATTCGGTGTTTCACTTGATGGAGGCTTTGGCATGTGGAGTCAAATTCAGACACTGGGGCTTTAGATTATAGAGGAAGAGAACATAATCTACTTTTCCAAAAAAAGGGTATATTCAAGTATTTATCATTCATATGGTAATTCATATGGTAATTGTGGATGGATTCTTTTTCTAGGGTTGTGGGATGGATGATTGCTTACTCAGTCCATCTTCCTTGTAGAATCCTTGCAAATATTCACCGTATTCTTTATTTCTTGTTGTTTTGATGTTTCTATTTGATTTTACTGGTAGTGAGATATAAACTCACATTTTACAATGTTCAATGTGGATGTTCATAAAAGAATGCCTTTAGTTTTATGAAAGTATAAATGATTGGGTTTTTACTGCCCTGTCTGTAATGTTGCTCCTGGTTGTATGCTTATAATATATTCTGGATGATGTTTCAGTGATAAGCTTAAAACTGAAATTCAACTCTGTAATCCATCTGTATATCTTGTGTATGAATATTTTCATCTGTAATTTTAGATTCTGTTTCTAAGATCCTTAGATTCTTGCTTGACAATGAAAGTTAAAATGTATGAATTGAATCGACAATATAAGTAATGTGTTTTGTCAAGGACATTGAATCAGAAAGAATATTACGACCAATCTTCTCAGTCCAGTATGATGAAGCAGAGTTGATCATATAGGCCTTTTAATAAGTATGCTTAAATTATAGAAGTGGAAATATCCACTATCTTCTATACAGAAAGCATTTAGATCATGGTACATGGCATTTGCAAAAGGTGCCAAGTTAATCCAAGATTTCAAGAGAAAATATAAAAGTCCCTCTATTTGATCGAAAATTGTGATTGTAGCTCTCTTTCATTTCTGCAGGTTTCCTTTACTCTTCCAAGTGCTTGACAAATTTAGTCTTTAATTTTGCTCCATCTTTGTTTTTTCTTTTAAACTCAATTGTTTATATAGCCTCCTCCTTCATTGAGATCACATTCTTCAGTCAAGAACTTTCTCTCCAGTTGAAAAGATATTCCAGACCAATGTGCCAATTATGTACAATACAACAGCAACCTTAAATACATCATCCCAAGAACCTACAGATAGCATATAAGTGAATAATCACAAAAAATGGCTTAGACTTTAGAATGCAAGTGTAGTATTTTTACCTCTTTGGAGTATGTATCCAGTTGCAGCTGTACCAAAGACACCAGCTAGCACTCCTGCAGTATTTGATAGTCCCAGCAATACTCCCTGAAATTTCAAATAGTTAACATTCTTATGGAATAATATTAAATGAAACATCTAGACGAGTAGAAACCATTATAACAGAAAGCATATCAAAATGAATAGATAAAATATATTGACAAGGTACTTGTACAGGGTACTGACGATCAGTAACTTAACAGTACTCATGAATGACTTCTTAGTCGTGAAAAAAATAAAAAATAAAGCTCACAGATTGTTGAAGTGATTTGACATTTTTTTCCTGGTACTTCAAGTAGAACAGTTTTAGCATCAGTTCTGCTAATTAGAATAAAAAAACTTTAGAGCTTCAGCTCACAATATGTGCACCACCAAATACAACTCTCAATCAACGAATACAGTTAGTCTTTGGTCTGTAATGATCAACCAGTTTATTGCTGGTTTGCTGATCTCTTTTATTATATAAAAAATGTATGAAAAGTCCAAACACTATTAAGCTATATTTGACAGTTTGCTGATCTTGGTACATAAAAACTAAAATAGTAGTAACTCACAGCATAGCGTGGTCCAATGTCTTGATGATTGGAATATAGGCCAGACTGTGAGAATGCATCAGATCCCTGTAAAGAAATAAATTATTTTAATATTAGGCAACTTTGCATACATACATTCAAAACTGTCGGACATGCTCTTAAGGCATATATGGTTTATAATCAGAAATGAAACTTAAACAGAGCATAAAAGTTAATTTAAAAACAGAAGGATCTAAAATTAGGAAAGATATATATCAATCTAGCTCAAACCTGACTGCAAGCCATGCAAAGCACTGCCATGGCGGGTGTTCTCACATGGCTTAGCTGTGTAAGAAAAAATGCAGGACCTAGAAACCCGATTGATTGCATAATCTGTCAAAAGAGGAAATTTTTAAAAGCGAAATTATTTTAAAGGTCAAAAAGGAAAATGAATCAGTCCAGGTCCCAATTTCTTTACTTAAAAGTTTTAATCAGAGCATTATTTATTATCCTGGACAAGTACTTGAAAATTTTCACAATAAAATTTTGTTTATACTGGGACTGCAGTGAATGCTCCGGTACTGTTATTTGATTTAAAAATTTCATCAAGAACAATTTATTTAATTAATAAAGATTAGCTTTATTAAGAGCTGCTTACCTTTCGAACCGATGTTATGGAAAGGCCTTTGCTCACAAGTGTATCAGCAATCCAGCCTCCTATATTTGCGAAAATAGCCATGGTTAACCATGGCAGGACACATAATAGCCCAGATTCAGTGAGATTGAACTTCAGAACCTGAGAGAATGAACTATTAGCAAATTCATTAAATGGACAAAACATTTCATGCAATTTTTTCTTTATCAGTTATTTTTCATCATATCACCTAACATTCAAGCCATAGATCAGTACGACAATCACATTTCAGATGTAATCTGATAATACCAGCACTTACCTTTATAGTAATTACCAAGAAATAAAAATAGTTGTCTGTACAAGACTTGAGTTTAACTTAATTGCATGTAAATAACGGACTTTAACATCAAGAAGTTCCAAATTACAAACATTTTTATCTTTAAACACAACCAAGAAGCCAATTATTAAAGAACAACTTTATAAAACTATGGGACAAGGTAATGTACAAATCCTAAAAGTTTCATGTAAACAAGACCAGCATTATGTGGACAGTTTTGATGGGTATCCCCCACATCCATTTGTGAAAAAATTATATGATGTAAAATAGATCTACATGTAAAAAACTCCAATTAGTAAATATGGGTATAAGCACTGTGATCCCACGCTAGCTCACAAAGATTTGGAATATTATACAGTATTTGTCAAGGACATGTACATTCTAAAATGCTGGAAGGCAATTATGAATTCTGAAAAAAAAAAAAAACTTATAATAAACAGTAAGCACCTGATTGTAGTACGTAGGCATCCAGGTTAATAGAATAAATGTCCCCCAATTGTGGCAGAAGTGAGAGATTATTAAAGCCCATACAGGTGCCTTTGATAAAATCAATTTCCAAGGAATAACTGATACAGGTTCTTTTGATACATTGCCGCCAAGTATGAGCTTCTTCTCTTCTGCCCCAAGATCTGGGTCTTCTTTTGGTGAGCTGTATGCCTGGAAAGGGCCCCACCAGAAGGGAAAAGATATTAGAATCAAGTTTTTCATGAGGAATTACAAAGTTCCCTCACATTTATAATTTATAAATGTTATGGTCAAAGCTAAGGAGTTGCTATAACATAAAATTCTCAAGATATTGTGCGAGAAAACTAAATTATTCATTTATCAAGTCAATGCAACACTAATTGATTATTTCTTGCAGAATCATAACAATGAAGTCAAGTTATGCAACACTTCATGAGACAGTCCCTTAAAAAATTATCACAACACAAAACATGAAAATATGCTCCGCAGGTTGGAAAAGTAGAAAGGCCTCCTATCAACATTTTTACAATCAGGAACAGATATATAAAGCAGATTCCACTGAATTTATGCAAAAGATGGCTTACTTTACTCAACCATAAAACAAACCAGACACTTCCAAGGGATCCAAATGAGTAAAACACCGATGGCCACCCAAATTTCTGGATTAGCACAGGTGAGAATGCCAAGCCTGTGACAGAACCAAGGTACATTCCACTATATACTAGCGCAAGTGACCTGCTTCTCTCTGATACTGGAATCCATTTCGAAAGTATATTATTCATTGCGGGCATCGCGACACCCTGAAAAAAAAAAAATCAGCATAATTTGTTGGCAAATTGGAGGGGTATAATCATCTCTAGGCAAGGACTTGACCGCCCGACAAGAAAATATATTTCATTTGACTGTATCATTGACCAAAGCAAATATAACGAAGGCGAAATATCTTATCTCAAATATGCACCTTTCTACATCACTTTTGGAGTCTGCTTGGGGTGACACGTGGGAGGGGAGAGGTATGGAACTAACTATGATGTCAGATTATTTTTCAGGCTTTTCTTCTTGCTTAATGGATAGGATAATAGAAGCATTTTTTAATACTTGATTACTTGAAGTTCCTAGTAAAAACTGGCAGCTTTTTTTGTGTAACAAGTGACCATATGATAAAGACACCAAATAGATGATGAAATAATAGTATGACTATAGAATAGACCAACCTCGCCAATTCCCATAAAGGCACGCATAATAAGAAGAAATGGCAACCCAAGTTTTGCAGCAATAGGAGTTAAAACTGTTGCAATTGACCACCAGACAACTCCAAAACCTAGTACTAGCTTCCCACCAATTTTGTCTGCCCATATTCCACCAACAATCTAAAACAAGAAAGGAATTCAGTCAATAAGAAAGGAATGCAACTAGAATCTTTTATGCACACCCGATGTAATGAAGAGACAGTTTGAAGATCAGAACATGCTAGATTGCTAACATACACTATTTAGAACAGTATATGTTATGGCATGTTCAACCAGCAGTGGTGTTTAAATGCGTACTTGAAGATTAGTGTATGAAGGAATTTCTTGTTATGCTAACATGTTTTTCATATATCAGTCACACCTGAGTAAGCAGATAACCCCAGAAAAAAGAAGACTGAATTAGGCCAACTGTTGCACTGTTCCAGTTGAATTCTTGAGACATCGGTAGTATTGCTATGCTCATATTTACCTATAAAATATAATGAAAACGTAATGTATATAATAATTAAGGAACATCAGTAACATTTTGTTAGAAAAAGTATGGAAATCAAATTTAAGGTAAACAATTGGCATCATGGGAGGAAAAAGCTTAATAGTAATTTCTAGAAAGCAGTTTACCAAATTAAATAAATAAATAAATAACTCCTGCAAAACAATGCTGGAGTTTTGAAAACAGCAACTCAATTTCTACGAACATTTTTTTAAAGCAGCCAACATCTGCGGCTACAAAAGATCATATGATATTTTCTATTTTTAGTTTATGGGAAGTAAAAAGAAACAAACTAAGGTACTACTAGGATTAGTGATGAGCTAAGTGTTAGACAATATTGATTTGTCTGACATGTTCATAAAACCTAGAGCACTAGCCCTTATTTATATTAGTCATAATCTTAACTTATAGTGGAAACAAATGATAACGTATGGAAATATGGTAACCAATCTTAAGAGATAAAGAGAAATAGGAAAACTAATCCTACAGGATAAATTAAGATATTTTTATTTATTCTAGTGAAACCCTTCATTGACAATCAATTGAATATGACCGACCGAATAAACAAATCGGAATAAGACATGGAAAACATGAATATATAAACTAGATCATAATTTATAGTATAAACACCGCAAAAAGTTACTCACACGATCCATGTTACACAGCAAAAAAGCTGAAAAACACAGCAGTACAATAACCCAGCGTTTAGGAAACTGCTGCCACCAAGGTGATACTTGCTGCAGATTTCCTTCCAGAAGAATGGCTTCCCCAGTCCCTTCAGTTGATTGCAGTGAATCTATATTTGTTTCTGAAATGTTAAATTCCTCAGCCTTGTAACTAACACGGAATTTATTTGCTTTGGCAACCTCAGGTTGTGCATGCTTTCTTCTGTTCAAACCCAGACCATACACCTCCCTTTGTTCAACATTGTTACTGCCATAAGGAGAAGAGGAAACAAAGGAACAACCATTTCTTCCGCCAGCCCGTAGTTTAAAGTTTAACCGCAGACTGGACTGCCGAGATACAAGAGAACAATGCTCCCCTTGGTTGTGAGACTTTCGCATTGTTTTCCAAATTCTCTCTTCCAACGGCAAACACATCTTGTGCTGCCATCTTGAAAAGGGGTCCTGTGCAACAGATACACCCCCTGTTTGAACTGATATATCCCTCCCCGATCTATATACATTTCCTGCAAATATCAGACAATGGCTAAAACTCTCATATTTTACAATAGTCATCATCAAATCAACATAATCCAACCTTAGAGGCTCTCAAGAAAACCAAACATAAATCCAAATAAACTAAAACAACACGAGTCGGATTTTCACCCGTAAAAAATCTACAGTATCATTAAAATTAATTTTAAGATGACTATTACCAAATCAATAGAGTTATCTACATGGTTATCTTATCTGCGATTACAACAGTATCCTTGCCAATATCACTGCATTTCAAATTAAATTCGTTATAAATATATATATATATATATATATATATATATATATATATATATAAATATATATATATATATATATATATATATATATATATATATATAAAGAAATATATAGATATACACACAGCAAATGTATATTATCAAAATCAAGATTTATCAGTGTTCACGAGCTAGGTTCAAGTGAAATAATAAAAAAAATAGCGAAAATTAGTATATTAGTCAATGGAAAATGGTAATTGTTACCAAGTGTATGAGCTAAACCCCTTTTTATTTGATGCATGCAATTCCAGTTTCCACTAAAATGAGCTCATTGAGACTGACTAGAAAATTTCTAAACCGTATTACGAATTCAGAATAAGCAACAAATGGTATAAGAAAGTAAAAAATAGAGAAAATGCGGGGAAATTTAGAAAAAAGAGAATGAAATGAGCGTGAACCTGATGGCGCAAAGGGAGCGAAGTTGCGATTTGAAATTAGGCCACTCATAGTCATTATCGGCGGTAGTTTGGTGAAGGCGTAGAGAGATAAGGTTGGTGTTACTGTGAAAGCGTGAGAGATGTGAAAGTTGGAAGCGACGCAGAACGACGTCGTATTAAGTAGAGACAAACAAACTCTGTTCTGTTCTGCTGCTTCCTCTCTCGCCGAGAGGATAAGCAAATGAAAATGCAACGGCGCAGAACGTCCCTCTGCTCCTGTCTGCAACTGTCAACTATCTGCACCTTTATTTCGTTTTATTAAATTATACATTTTATCGTTTAATATTCTTTTTTGTTAATTTTAAATATTGACATTATGCTAAATTTATTTTTTTTTACTTTTTTATTTAACTAATTTGACGTATTTTTTAAAATAGCATCGTTTTGTTCAAAAATGTTATTGTGTTGCTTAAGTGTCTGGAAAATTATAATAATAAGAATGTAAAAAAAAATTAAACTAGTGTAAAAGATGGGAGAACTGACATAAAAGGGTTGAATTGGAACCAATGTAATTATTTTTAATAAAAAATAATATTATAATAATGAATAATAAATAAACAAAAGAGCAAGGGTTGAGAGCCTTACACGTGGGTATTAATTAGCGGAAATTGCAAAGAGACCATCGTTGGGTTTGAGAAAGTGTTATCAGACTAATTTATTAATTTAGTCATAAATGAGAACCTATAAACAGTAATTACTTTAATATACAGATATTCTTATTTTGTAATTACAACATTAAAAAAAATTCATATACATTTATTTTCATTTTGATTATTATTATATTAGTTAATTTTATAATTTTAAAAATATACTTTTATTATTATAAAAATTACTCATAATCCATATATATTTCCACTATTAATATGAACTGAAAATATTAGCATAATATCTATTTGATGAGTGTGATTATTAGTGTTTAAGTGTGTTTATAAAATGATGATATTTTTCATAGTAATGCTTAGAATATTCTGTTTTTCACTGACACTTGTCATACAATGACAAAAGGTCATTTATCATTAGCTTTTGGACTGAAAGGGAGAGATTTGTCAATGTTTTTGTTGCTTAAATTGTGATCTTTTGTAATACTCTCCATTTAGTGTTTTATATACCTTTTAAGAATTTAATTTAATTACATATTTAAGTGTAATTAATTTTTGTGATTGATATTTATCATCAATTTAGTAAGATAATTATACAAACATAAAATGTTGACTGCAGATCATCTTAATAAAAAGCAATCATAGTGAACAATGTTCTTCCATAGTTTTGAATTGTGTATTTTTGGAAAGGTGCAGTTTCAAATTATTAACCCCATCTTTCCTTCATCACACTTAAATATCACATTTATCAATCATCAATTTTTTTTGAATCAACTAATATGGAAAAATCTTTACATTAATCAATTGAAGTAAACTTCTTCCAATTTAACATGTGGTCAGGAATATATTTATAGTTGGTTTTGATATTTAGAGAAAAAAATTCATGATCATTATGATTTTATACAACTTAAACAACTAAAAAAAAAGACATGATTGCTCTAAAGAAATACATTTTGTCAGAAACGTATTAAAATTAATTTGTTATTTTTTTAAACAAATTACGAACCAGATGCATCATATGTTGATAATATTGAACAACAATCTTCCTTCAGTAAGAAGGTCATTCTTTGAAAATATTATTATTTTTTACAAATATATTTTTTTATGCTTTCTTTTGTTAATTTCAAATTTGGATTTTTGACGTATCTTTCGGACTACTATTAATGTGTAGATGAAGTAGTTTAATTTTTGGGACATTAATGTCTAATTTCATACTTCAATGTATCTTGAATTTTTGAAAAGTTTTTGTTCTTAGACGAAAATTTAATGGTATTTATATATTTTGTGTTAAGTAATTATGTGATTGGTAACAATAAAATGATCATTTCAGTAAAATATAAATAATAATATTTAATTTTATTGTAAATGTTTATTGTTTGAATGTTGAAGAGGTCATTTAAATTAAGAAATTTAACATTCAAGTGATTTAGTAGTATTTGAATAAAAGAAAATAACAATAATTCTTCTTAAGACTATTGTCATTCAAGAAGGAAATCAACATTAAAGTAACAAATAGCTACAACTAGTTTTTTTTTTTTATTATTTTTCCTCTTATAGTTTAAAATATAAATTTTTATTTAACTATAGTAGTCACTTACTTTATCAACATTCTTTTGTTTTACGTAATAAACATTTAATAAATTATTAATATTTTGAATATTCTGAAATAAATAATTTAAAAAATCAATATTTTACTGTAAATAAGTGTAATTTAAAATAAAATAACACTTCACAATAAATAATATAATTTATTGAATTATCTAATAAAAAGAGTGGTTAAATACTCTCAAACTAAAGAATAAAATTAAAAAAAAAAGACTCCAAAAAGTTTAAACAAAGATCATATATACAGTTTAGATGGGACTGTAGGAAATTAAAGTATTCTGCAGAAGTTAACAAAAAAAAAAACTCTTTTCTGAATTGGTTAAAAAAATACTTACTTTTAAAACTTTATTTGATAAAATAAATAATTTATATTTTTTTAACTATCATATTGATAAATATTATAAATCCTGCAAAGCAGTTTTTAGTTTAACTTTTATAAATTGGATTACTTCTAAATTAAAATGCACTAAACTGAACGTTAAATTAAGACATATATACTATAAAATCATATATTAACTATAATAGTTGACATAATTTAAATTATTCAAGCAGTTCAATCTAATTCCATTCACTTAAACTACAATATGATTTGTATTTTATTTATCCAAACAATTATATAATTTTATTTTACCAAATTAGTTTTAGATTTCAGTTTTATAATTTTTCACTTAAATTTATTCATTATATTCACTCCATATCAACAAAATTCAAATCTTATAGTTTATGATTACAAGAGCATTTGATAAAAAGTTTTTTTTTTTCTTTTGTGTGTAACAAAACTTATTCTGTTAAAGGAAAAACACATTTTAAAGAAAAGTCGAACATACTTTTTATTCTGATAAAAAGTTGAGAAAAGTTAGATTTCATATATTAGATATTTTCTTTATTTGTTTTGAGAAGAATTTGAAAGAACGTTGTTAAAAGTTGACAAACAAGTATATTTCCTTCTTCTTTGGTAATTTAAGATGAAAATTGCATTTTAGATGTTACTTAAAACATTATAATATAAAAATGGTTTAAAATAATTATTTGTTGAAAAATGCAGACTGAAAAAATGTATTTTTGACAGGTAAAAGGTTTTTCCATTAAAATAATGTCATTTAGTTTGTGTTATAATTAGATAGAAAAAAAAATATTTACTACTTTCCATAATTTGTGACTAGTTGATATAATTTATTCAAAGTCATTCATAAACTCATATTCAACCATTCCAGTGAAAACCAGTTAATAAGGAGTAATATATTTTCTTAAAAGGATAATTTGATAATTTTTTTATTTTTCTTTATCTTATATAGTTTTCCTTGTTCATACTTAAAGAAATCCTTAATACAGAAAGAAAAAGAAAGTGACATGGGAAAAGTTTGAAAAAGAGTGAAAAGACTGAAATCCATGACAAAATGTCATGTGAAAGGATCACCAAAAATAATAGAGTAGCAATGACTATTTGCTTGCTAGCTAACCTTTTTCTATACCAATCTGCACTTCTCTGAACAATCATCAAACCACAGTTCTTCATCTCTCACTTCTTGGAACCATAGAGAGACTCCACTTTCCCATCATTCCCACCCAACAGCATATACTTATCCTTCCTAGTCAATCCTGTGCACTCGAACCCCAACGTGTCCCCCAACACCTTCTGCACATGATTCGCCACCTCAATCGAGCTCTTTCCACCGGCCTTGCATGACATCTCCTCCCGTAAGGGGTCAAGGAAGGTAACCTCGTAAACTGGCCTAGGGTTCATGAAGAAAAAGTAAGGGTCCCAGAATTTGGTCCCACGAACAGTAGTCCCATAGAACATGTTCTGCTTGCAGTTAACAGCCACAGGAACGATTCTGTCGCTCAGCTCGGCAAAGAGGGCGCTGAAGCGAAGCAAAAAGGGCTCGCGACACGTGGTGCCCTCGGGGCACACGACCAGGTCACCCTTCTGGAGGATCTCGGTGATGCGGGCGGCGTCGGCAGCACGGTCGCGAGTGAGAGCGACGGCGGGGATCGGAGAAAGGAACCGGGAGAGCTTGCTGACACTATAGGTGACACAGGAAACCTTGCGGCCGAGGGCAATAGCGATGACGATGGGGTCAAGGGCGGTGCGGTGGTTGCAGACGTAGAGGTTGCCGGGAGTGCCGGGAGATGGTGGTGGAGGACGGTGGCCGCAGATGACGAGCTTGATGCCCAGCATTTCGTAGGTGTAGCGCACTATGCGTTCGGGGAGGGGAAGGTTGAAGTAGACCCTTACGATGGAGAGGATGAAACCAAAGGGTAACCATAGGTAGGTCATGAGAGCGTTCAGTGGGTCTGGTTTCTGCACGAAACGACCATCGTGGAAGATGAGCCTGCTCTTCAGACGATCCTGTGAGACTGGTTTTGCTGATTTGCTAGGAGGCACCATGTAACCCTCCTGTTATTCATCATTTGTGGACTGGTGTTAGAATAACTAAAAACTAGTATGAAATTAATCTCCCAGTAAAGACTACAAATCACCATTAATCATTCACATCTTTCTGGTTTCTCAAATAATCCGGTATCCTTTTTCTACTATATTACTAGATTATTTGTTTTTTACATTAAGAGTGAGATAGGAAAATAACAGAAAAGAGGGATTCAAATAAGGATTTTGATTTTGATCAACACACAGACACTTCTCCTCTCACTGAGTGAGATAAAGAAATTGTGTTAGAGGTAACCAAATAATGAACCAAAAGTGACACTGAGTGAGATAAAGAAATTGTGTTAGAGGTAACCATATAATGAACCAAAAGTTTCTTAAGTCACGTGATTTTTTGAGTGCTGAGTGTACCTCAAGATTCCATCACTACTAATAGGCAAATCGGTTTACTGTATCATGTTAAGTCATGTAGTTATTCCTCCTCATCCATTGTTACATTCTCCTGTTAAAATTGTTTTTATAGAACCTTTAAATTTGTAGGACCCTCTTTTAATAGAGATGTTGTAAGGGAACAGTGGCGGTGGTGGATCGGTAAGTGAGTGCATTAATTGAGAAGGAAAATTTAGGTAGTAGTCTCCGTGGTAGTGGTAGTTAGGAGGGAAACAGTATGAATGGATCATGATGTAGTAAAAAGCATCATGCTTTGTGAGTGTGCACAGAGTCAATGGACCACAAAAAGCATTACTGGTAGTTGTTTGTAATGGTTAATACTTAATACGGTGGGTCCCCACCGGGGTATGGAACCGAATAAAATAGCATGCATTTACACTCAACCGTAAAAAGTAAATGCATGCCTTCGTATCCCCACACACTCTAACTCATCCTACCCAATTTGTCATTGCCTGCCCACATGCCACCTTCATGGTTAACCCAGTAGATTAAGCACAAAACAAGAAAGATTTTGCTTAATCTTCTTAGGTAACCCACTCTGTAAATCAATTGATCTACGTTTGTAAGAAGAAAACCAAACTAATGGGTTAAAGGTAGTAATATACAGTACATGATGACCACATGAAGTGACGTTGTTAACTTGTGCAACTATGCTATCCTTAACCTAACAAACACGTAATTAATATATAATTAGCATGAGGCATAAATAAAGCAGACAGAGGCTTTTTAAGTAATGACCCTACTCACATCATTATTCAATGATGGATCAGTCCACCTCCATCTACTTACTATTATTATCATACAAATTTTTTTCACTTCCTTTCTTTTTTCTACATGTTTATTATAAAAATGTTTACAGTTCATTTGTTTCCCTATTTATAGATTTTAATTTGACTGATGATCAGTAACTTTTGCAGTTATTTCTTCTTTGTGTTTTTTTTCTTTGTTCTACATTTTATTCTTGTCCCATAAAAGACTATAGCAGTTGTATATTGGAAATTTGGAAGGAGTTTTATCTAGGAAAAATATATCTTTATAATAATAATAGTAATAATAATGAGTAATAAATAAAATATTATAATAAAAGTTGTATAGTGGCTGTGAAAATAAAGAAATAAATATTTTATTTAAGAAAAAACGTCATATTATCACTCTTCGCTTCAAATATTGTGTAAAAATAACAATATACATATAATTTAATATACTAAACATATGGAATTATATTGAATATTTTTAACAAAACAAAATGGAGTTGGTGATATTAAAATGAATAGTTTGATGCTTTATTCTCTTGTTCTGTTTTATTAATCTTCTAAGACATTTAATATTTTATGTTTTAATGCATTAAATATATTCATTATTTACAAACATGGTTAAATTTTTAGAAAAAAATATTTAAAATATCACAAAAGATATCTGCATTTCACTTTTCAAAATTAATTATGAGTTCAACAATTTAATCCTACAACTTCTTACAAATTATCAAAAAAATTTAATTAATTTTCACAACTTATAATTTGTATTCATGTTTACATGCAATAAAACATAGCCACATATGTAGACACTACTAAGTAATTAATCAGAACTAAAGAAATTTTACTGTGTTAAAGAGAGTAAAAAGTAATAATAATAGTAAGTAGAAAACAAACCTTGCAAATAGACATGAAATCGAAGTCAGTTTTCCGATCTCCGAGTCCAATATCCGGAGATTCCTCGCCGAACTCTTTTGCAACCGCAAGACGCTTCAACTTTCCGACGAGCACGCCAGGCTTCTTCACGAATCCGGTAGCCTTCTTCGTCTTCGGATTCACCTCGATCTCCGTTCCTAACACCTTGTCTCCACCAAGAAAGTCCTTCACGAACGGCTCCACCATCACTGTTGGATTCGCCGTGACCACAACCTTTCTCTTGCACTGGTCAAAAATCTCGAAGCTCTCCTTTCTCACGTCCGCAGCATAAAACCTGCACGCATGCAGAAATGTCAGAACACAGCACGTGAGAATGCGAGCAAGTGAGTGAGAGAGTTTGTTACCTCGGCAGAACCGCACGTGAGACGAGTTCGATGTCACGGATCTTAAGGCCGGAGTAGGAGATGAAGATGAGGATCTGGATGCCGAGGGATTCGGATATGAAGAGGTAGGCGAAGATGATGAGCGGAACGGCGAGGAGGAGGATGAAGCCGCGGAGAAGGCTGCCGGCTTCGACGGCGACCATCATGAAGTACGGGAATGAACTGCGGGATATGAGGAGCGTGCCGTCAAGGTCGGCGGCAACGGACTCCGGCGGTGACGACTTGGTGCCGTTGCATTCTGTTATCGACGGGAAGCTCCGTCTTGCTGTGGCCATTTTCTTACGCGTGATGACAGCCTGTGAATGAATGGTGAATGAATGTTGCAATTGCAGAGAGAAGGATGACCAAGAGCGGAAGACGCAGAGTTTTAAATGATGATTCTGCAGAGTTGAATTACTAAATTATCCTTGAGTATTTCTTACATTAATTAATATTTTTACCTGTCTCATGCAATTAGTTGTCACTATTACAGGTGAAAAAGACATATATTAAATGTGTTTACATTTCTTTTTCATATTTGAGTTATTAAATATTAAAAGTTTTTAAAAAAATAATTTGTTTTTAAGATAAATGACATAAAAGTAAAACTTTTCAATATTTTTTTAATTAATAACTAAATAAAAAAAGTCATTTATTATAATATGAATAATTATTAATTTATTTATTTTTAGTCTCAGTTATATCAGTTCTGAAATATTTAGTGTAATCTATCCTTGATGGCGAATTATTTATGTTTATGGTAAATTTCTTAAATGTAAACCTTTTAAAATAAATAATTAGTTATATAAATTCTAAATAAAGTTTAATGTATTTAAACTTTCTTCAATAATTTAATTTTCTTTAATTATTTTTAAAAATAAAAATATATTTAATTTTTGTTAGATATCTTACAGTAAATATAAATATGTTTAAGTTATAATATATAAAAAAATATAAACTTAAAGTCAGAACAAGTATATCAAAATCACAGTTTGTTGTATCCTGTAAGTCATTTCTTTTATGAGAGGTTCATAATTTAAATCTTATTTTTTAAAGTTCTAAAAATAACCATTCCCAAACATATTAAATGTGTTTTTCTTCTTTAAAAAATAACATTTTATTGAATTTACGATAACGATTATGGAAAATTTTAAATGATTTAAATCAAACTATTTTAATTTGTCAAATGTGGTTGAAGTAGGCTCCCATGTTTGATGACTAGAAGAGCATAGGACCACAAAAGTTATAAAGTATAGTTTGGTTCTTGTGGGATGACCAGCCGAATCTTGATTAGTTCCTATCGTTTTAGTTCATCTGTTTCAGCTGCAAATGCCTCTTTGTTCTTACTTTTTTTTTTTTTTTGTCCAATACCAAATCCT
>Ga0209700_103620_pt1 | contig 29252 bp, 19 predicted proteins | sample SiratroredBW_FD_187528 | JGI IMG/M metagenome (GOLD analysis project Ga0209700, IMG submission 187528) | Root nodule microbial communities of legume samples collected from California, USA - Siratro red BW (SPAdes) (version 2) | ecosystem: Host-associated > Plants > Roots > Nodule | place: USA...
ATATATATATATATATATATATATATATATATATATATATATATATATATATATATATATATATATATATATATATATATATATATATAAAATCGTAGTTTACAAATGTTTAATAACTTTTATCTTTCAAATATTGATAATTAATTATATGATTTCATTTTTCAATCATAATCAATTTTTCTTAAAATATCAACTTCATCTTATTTGTTGCTATATTAAGAATTTGTCTTCACACATTATGACCAACACATCTTTAATACGGTCTTTCTTCAAAGTCGTCACCACTAACCAATCAGAAGCACTTCACACCAAATGAAGTTAAAATAACAACCAATCAGAAGTTAAGATTTGAAGGTTTAATATGTGAAATCAATACATTGACGATCATGATTTTTTAATGTCATGATGAAAGCTCACCGTCTCTCTTCAAAGTCGTCACCACCAACCAATTAGAAACACCTCACACCAAATCGAATCCAAAATAACCACCAACCATGAAGTCAATGTTTGAAGTTTTAATCTATGAATTGAACACATTAACAAACATGAGTTTTTAGTTCTATGATGAAAGCTCACTTACTTGTGGTTAACACATTTTCTATTCAAAAGTGTTGCTAAAAAATCTTTTGAGAGTCTTTACATAGTCAAGAATCTTTGTCAAAAGTAGGTGAAAAAATAATGATAAAATAGTAGTCTTGCATTTTTCCCTCTAAATCATTTCACTAATTGAGGAACCTCGGAGCAGCTCTTCCCTTAATTTGCACCTTCATTTCTTGGCAAACATATGATATCCAAACACATGGGACACTCGCTTTTCCATCTAGAGGACATAAACACAACTTAAAAGTCCAATGTTAACTCCAAAACATTAAGCACCAAAATATAATGTTGGAAGATTAAGCATTTAACCATATGTTGTCATTGTTGTTGATTTGAAAATTTTACACCAGTAGATTTCCTATAAATAGTAACAAGTGAGTATAAAGGATGAAATTTTGTCACTTGTGGTAAAACAATGTTTGGTAAGGATTTTGATGTTAATTGTTAACCATTATAATTTGAATGTTAAAACAATTTTTCTTAGTGGTAACTTGAGGAGATTATCTACATGTAGTAACTTGAAGGGTTTGTTGAAGGTGAAGGAAATATATTCTCCTCCTAGAAATCATTATATGGCTTGAAATAAAGTCCATGAAATTGGTATAAGAGGTTTGGTGATTTCTTAAGAAAGACGAGGTTTGAGAGGAACAATTATGATAATTGTGTATACATCTTGAAAAAAGAAAAAATGAGTGTGATATTTTTGCTCTTATATATGGACAATATCTTTATACCCAACTTGAAATATTTTTTGGATGGATGACTCAAAGAGGTACTGGAGAAACCAAAACGCATGGAAGAATAAGAGTAACTTGAAACATACACCATAGATTCAAGAACTAAACAAAAACAAGTTGCAAAAAAAAAAAGAAAAAAAAGAGAAAATGGATTAAGACTAAAATGAATAGAACATGCCACATTTGAATAAAGTTCAAAAGGACAAATACAAGGAGGGTTTGACAAGAGTTTCACACTCTCAACATACTTCAAGTCTTTTCACCCATTATGGACACAATAGAAAGGAATCCTAAGTGTAAACACAAAAAGTAATGATTATACCTAGTGCGAACCAAGCCTAATTAAGCTAGTGGTTACACTTATGTCTCACTTATCATGTAACCAATACAAAATTAACTCATTAATCTTGTTTAGCACATGAGTGACCTTTGAAAGTTGTAAAGGCACATGAATAAACACATGGGACATTCCTTAATTCAAGAGAAAGGCATGTGCAAGTAGTTACACAAGCACATGGCCTTAAAAGTGACATGTAGTAGGCAAAAACACTTCATGTATCTTTTGTGCTACTTTTGAACCTCCAACACAAGCCTTCTAGGGTTATAGAATATTATTTGATTCCCTTAAAATATTATATAATCTCTAAAAGACTTATATTTTATTTTGCCTCTATATTTCTTCCTCGATCTCTTTGAGTCTTTCTCTAATTAATATTCTTGGAATTTCTTTTTCTTTATCTTTTCTTGTCATGCTTCTTGCATTTATTCTTCTTTCTTCTTGAATTTATTTTCTCCATCTTTAATAGGTTCTTCTTCAACCCTAACCACACCACAACCATTACAAAAATGAGATAAAAGAACTTAAATAAAAATTACTCTCAGAGTTTGAGAAGAAAGACCCTGGTCCTGGGAGGCATATATTTGGAATGAATATACAAAGTGATCAGTTGGTTAGAGTGTTATGTCTATCTCAACCAGGATATGAAGTTGTTGAGAGGTTTAAGATGCATGAACATAAACCTATAGGTACACCTTTGGGTTATCACATGAAGCTCTCAAATACCCAAGTTATAGTTCAGAGTAAGATAGGAGAGAGATAATGAGTATTCCATATTCTAATAGAATAGAGAACATCATGTATAAGGTGATATGTAGCAAATCGAATCTGACATATGTTGTCAGTGTGGTTTGCATGTTCATGACAAATTTTGGTCATGCTTATTAAGAAGCTTTGAAGTGTGTGCTGATATATTTGAACAAAACAATATCATATAGACTAGTGCATATATTGTCTACCCTTTATTGAGAAGCTATAAAAGGGTTTATAAATGCATACTATGCAGGGAATGTAGATACTAAAAAGTCTATTTCTAGGTATGTTTTCACATTGTTCAGAACTATAATATTCGGAAAGTTAGTTTGCAATTAGTGGTGGTTTTATCTACTACTTAGGTTTGGTATATCTTACTCACTAAAGGAGTGAAAGAGGCTTTATTAGGGACATTGTTGAGTATGTGGAGATTAGGATTGTGAAGCTAGCTTCAGAGATAATCCTGCATATGAGTTTATAAAGTCTTTGTCAAGATTGAGATTCAAACATTTCTTGAAGTGAATTAATTTTTCATTTGAGATTAAGGAAGGTAATACATGAGATCTTTTATGATTTGGAATCAAGGTGGAGAATTATGATATATTGACTCTAAATCATGATAGTCTTATGAAGAGTACATTTGACCATCTACTAGAGTGCTTCTAGTACTGTTCAAATTAGCTAATTGTCTATCTTTTGTAATCTCATAGACTATGCTTGTTTTAACAATTTTAATGTTTTCTATTATCCTTATCATATATGTATAGACATGTTATTCTCTTTGGAGTATATTATTTTGATACGTGTTCTTCATGTATAGAACATTTTTCTATAATCAATTTTCTTTCTTTAATTCGTGTTCTTATGTTTTCTTATTATTATAGTGAAAATTCAACAAATAATGAATTCATAATTAATTGTGCATTTTCTTCTTGCAACTCCAGAATGTTCTTCTTGATGAGCATCGGAGAGTGGTACCCACAGATCTTGTTCCTTTAACAAATTTCTCATAATGATTCTCTTTAGATTGAAATTATTTTTCATAGATTTTTTTTTTCTTTATCTTAGATGTGATACTTATCTTCTTAGAGGATTTAATGATGTATAGATGTGGAATATTATCTAACACAAACTCTTGATACCAATTTGTTGGATAGAAAAGCAACAGATCAAATAAATAATGAAAAAACAATCACAATAAAGAAAGCAGACACACAAATGATGAAGATGGAGAAAGTCTAGTATTACAAAGGAAAGAAAATATAATAAATTTTGATGATACAACCATATTGTTATGTCAGACCTACTGTTTACTTTTTGTCAGATAAAATCGTTCAACACAAAATTTAAAGTTAAAATCTTTCAACACACACATAGTTAGAAGAACCAAAAGAAAAAAAAAATATTATGCTATGTGTTCGGAATTGCTTTTGTCCAAATTTTGCAATGATGTCTTCTACATTTTTTTTATCATTGTTGTAAAAACTATTATTTGTTTTACTTTTTTAAACCAAATTTTCTACTTTAAAAATGTTCCGCAACAAACACACAACAATATTTGAACAAAATACTATCGTTGGACTAGTTCATATATGGTTTGTCCTTGATGCAGAAGCAATAAAAGAGTTTGTAGATGCATAATACACAGGGAATGTGGATACAAGTCTATTTCTAGGCATCTTTGCACATTGTTTGAAACTACAATATGTTGGAAAGTTAGTTTGCAATCAATGATGATTTTATGTACTACTTAGGTTTACTATATCTCACTCACTAAAGGGGTAAGAGAGCCTTTGTTGTTGAAGATGATGTTAGGAGAGTTGGGTATTGGGAAAGATTGTGTGATTATTCATTGTGATAATTAGGTTAGGATTGTGAAGGTAGCTTTAGTGGATAATCCTACATGTGAGTTTATAAAGTCTTTGCAAAGATTGAGATTCAAATGTTGCTTGGAGCGAATTAATTCTTCATTTGAGAATGAGGGAAGGTAATGCAAGAGCTCTTTAATGATTTGTAATCAAGGTGGATAATTATGATATATTGACTATAAATCATGATTTTTTTATGGTAAGTACATATGACAATCTATTAGAGTGCTTCTAATATTATTAAGATTAGCAAGACTATCTACCCGTAATCTGATAGACTATGTTAGTTTTAATAATTTTAATATTTTCTATTATCTCTATTATATATGTATAAACATGTTATTCTCATTAGAGTACATTGTTTTGACACATGTTCTTTGTATATAGAACATTTTTCTATAATTAATTTCTTTCTTTCATTTGTTCTTATATTTTTTTATAATTATTGTGCAACCCAACAAGTAAAGAATTCATAATTAAATATATATTTTTTTCTTGCAACTCGATAATGTTCTTCTTGATGTATATCGGAGAATGGTGCCACCAAACATTGTTTCTTTTAACAAGGTCCTTATAGATATTGAAATTGTTATTTTTTTTTTTTTATATTAGATGTGATACTTGTATTTTTATAAAAATTAATCATGTATAAATGTTAAATATTACCTAACCCAAACTCTTGATACCAATTTGTTGGATAAAAAGATAAAAAAAGAAAAAAAATAATAAAAAGAATGATCACAAAAAAAAAAAGCAAATATACCAATGATAAAGATAAAGCAAGTCTAGAGAAAATATAATAAATTTTAATAATACAACCATGTCAGATTTATTATTTATTTATTGTGAGATGAAATCTTTCCAAAGAAAAATTGAAATTAAAATCTTTATGTTTTTTATTTATAAATTAAAACAAGCAATAATATATATATATATATATATATATATATATATATATATATATATTATTAATTATCTTAATTAGACATTTTTTATATTATTATTTCTTAAAAAATGTTGAATTTTAATGCATTAAATTAATTTTAACTAATTAAGTTTAATTATGATAATTTAGAATACTTCTAATTTAATTGAAATATAAAATTTTATTTTGCAAATTTTGAAAAGTTAAATGAACTTCAATATCGATCATCAAATGTAAAAATATTAGGTTACGTGTTTGGAATTGCTTTTGTGTAAATTTCACAATGATGCTTTCTATTTATTTTTTTCATTGTTATAAAAACTATTCTTGTTTTACTGTTTTTTAATTAAATTTTATACTTTAAAAATGTTACACAACAAACATATAACAACAGACTACAAACTTTATAAGTGAAGATTTTGACAACTAGGGTAATTCATTAAACTAATTAAAAGACTACGCATTATCTTACAGAAAAAAACTAGTACATGAAACAACATTTTTAAGATAAAAGGTCAAATCATAATTTTAATCCTTTTTAACTTTTAATTTGTGGTTTTGATTTTTGATTTTTTAAGATTGTAATCCTATTTTAAAAATACATGTAAGTTTAATGAAATGCTTTTGTATTTTAATTGATTATATGATTTCTTTTGAGTAAAAAAATCAAATTATCTTGATGATATTTTAGGATATATATATATATATATATATATATATATATAAGGTAAACATAAACCTAAATAAAACATATAGAATTAAAAATATATTAAAATTACATATCAAGAACATGGAGACTAAATTATAATGACATGAAAAGTTAAATGAGAACTAAAACTGTATTTTAGCTTAAACAAAATTAACATGAGATTTCAAAGATTAGGAGAGGCAACATTCTTTACACTTCAACTCTCCTCACCACATCCATCAAGACTATAACAAAGCAAAAAAAAAAAAAAAAAAAAAAAAAAAAAAAAAAAAAAAAAAAAAAAAAAACTTGGCATGCTTAGTCATGGATGGAGAATATAAGCATAAAGAAGCTCATTCCATACATCAGGCACACCAGGGAGGCACCAATGTATGCAATCAGCATAAGTTTTTGGATCTGATAATTGTTGTTGAGTTAGAGGCTCCCATTGCTTTCTATAGATTGATGGGTGCCCTTCTTTCCTATACTCTGAGAGCTGTGTGATGTTAAGCAATTCAACTTTCAACCCTCTTCCATTCAAATCTTCAATCACATTTTCCACCACTCTCATCATACTTGGATATGAACCATTTCCCCAATACCCTTCTTCTCTAATTTGATCTCTTTCTTTATAACAATTGTCACCCCTAACTCCTCCCCATTCATGTGCCCTGCATTTTTATTTTTTTCATATGTTGCAAATCCACTTAGATGATTGATTGGACCATAGTGTAATTATAGAGCAATTAATATGTGCTTGTGTAATTCTATGTATGATTTTGTTGTTGTTGATAGGTAAGGGATGTATAATGCAAAATGACATGAATCATCTTTCAATGAAAATGATTATGTGAAAACTATTGCCAAACTATTTTAGATGTTAAAGTAATTATAACATTCTAGTGACTCTTGACCTCTGTTTGAAACAATTGAAAATGGAAGAAAGGAACAAGAGAGGGAAAAACACCTACATTTTGTTACTTCTATAAAAAAAATATAAGAAATGATGCAAAAGTACGTGGGATTCATAGATTTTTCAATCCATACAAATTAGAAATGCCATAGACAAAATTAGTTGTTTGAAATAAAATAACTAATTTGCTCACTTTTATATACTTCTTCAATTTAAGATATGTATGTCATTTTGCATATAATTTTTCTTTTCTTTTCTTTTCACTTCTTGTGCAATTAAAAGTGAAATAAAATTTTAACTTTTCTTTCATTTTCTATTCTATACAACTTATAAGTGTTATTACTTTTCTATTTTCTTTTCTTTTAATATGTTTAAAACCAAATGACGCCACGTGAAAAGAAGTTGTTATTATTTATATAAATAAGGACTATATATTTGGTTAGTGATAAGAATTTTAATTAATTAGGGTAAGTAAACTAGTCTTTAGTTCTTTAATTTTTAAACTTAACGGGCTACTTATTTAAGGAAATATAAAGAATATAATAATCATACTATTATCTAGGTTACTATTACTATAAATTTTTAAAATTAGATAGTTAATTGATTTAATAGCTTAAAATAAATTATGTATATATGTTCATGTAGCCTCCATAGTTTAATGAAGAAAATTATTTGAACAAACTCTGATTCTCTGTTTTTTCTGATGTGCAAAATTTTTAATTAAACATTTATAGTCAAATTCTTCTAACATCTCCTTTTCAATATATAATTTAAGTAAATTAAATGTTTTATCTTTATAAAACATTTATTATAAATATGAACTATAAGTTTTATATTAAAAAATATTTATTTATTATAAATTTTAATCATAATATAATTTGTATATTTAAGATATTTATTTACAATTAATTTTAGTTATATATTAAAAACATGATTTTATACTAGATAAAAACTAAAATACTACAGACCTACCTTAATTACAATTTTTTTATCTACTAGATATTATAATCATGAAAGAAAAGATATAATGAGACCCATTAACACCGAGTTAAGTGATGCATTAGTTGAAATGTCATCAATCATTGTCATTGACAAAAATCAAAGAAGATACATAAAGGAATAAAAGTGTACAATTGGTGATACTTAGATATTCAATTTGAACAATTGAAACTTATTGACTAAAACCTCAATATTATAATACTTTAAAAGGAAAAAAATACAATTAAGTGAAAATTACAGTAATTAATCTGTTGGCTTTGTAACAATATTTGTGATTTTAATCCTTTTATTTCTTTTCCTGGTTTTAGCTTTCCCAATTTTGAAAATCTTCTATATTGTATACACTATTTTTCATTTATTTATACATTTTAATTAATTAAATAATCGTTTCATGGTATCCTAATGAACATGTTAAGTTTAAAATTCAATTGAAGTAAAATAAACGAAATAAATACAAAATTAAAAATTAATCAAATATTCCCATTTTTACTTTTGTTTTCACTTTTTAATCACGATAATATTTAAATTTGTTTTCTGTTTCAAATACTTGTATAGAGAGAAATAGAGTACAATAAAAAAATATTGTTAAGAGTGTTTCTTATACAAATATTTAAACATAGAAGATAAATAAAAAAAATAATGTTTTTAACTAAAAAGACTTACAAGTAAATGCCCTAAATAATCTAATCTAAATAATAAACTTGTATTATAAACTATAATGTTAAGGTAGGTGATAAGTTTATTCATAATGATGATAGATTATGAGAGTTTGTGGCACTTACTTTTGGTGAGTTGGTGACATAGATACAAAGAACAAGTTGGTCTTGTTGCGATTAATATGAACTTCCAACCAATCTGACCATGTCCTCAAGGCCATTTCATATACTCTCACCATTCCTACCATTTTCATTACCCCATTTGGGTCTCCAAATGAACCCCACCTGCTCATAGGTTACACCGTCATTATTTATCTTAAGATACTTGTCAACTTCTTTACTCTTTAATTTAGAAAACATACACACACAAATGTTTCCACTCACACCAATGCCTTTAGATGACCCAAAAGAAGAAAACCAAAATGAAATTTCTCAACTATTTCTATTTATTTATTTTAAAATAATGGTTCAAGAAAAAAAAAAACATAGTTCTATATATTTTGAATGATAAATTAATTGTTGGGTATTGGATAATGTATACATGTTCTAAAAAGTTGTTTTTCAAACAAGGGTAATAAATTTTAATCCCTCAGTTTAATATTTGTTTTCATTTTTGTTTTTTGTTTTGGTCTAGAAAGTTTCCCAAGTGAATTTTTTTAATACATTTGAATCAAACTAAAACAAAAGCAGAAAATGAGGAAAGAAATGATTTTAGCCTTAAAAGTAAATCAAACATACTCAAACTCTTGTGGTTAAGACATGTTGTAGACGGAACCAAATTAGTGGTAGTAGAGACATAGGACTCATTTTATGGTGAAAATATTGGAACACACCCACATGGAGAGTAGATAAAATGGTGGTTGGAAATTGGAGATGATCAAAAGACAGTGATGGGTTGGTGAGATTTTACTTACAAAACATTCATTGCTCGCCTTCTCCACCATAAGAAAGTGTTGAACACCAAAATATCAGCATCAGTCCAGTACTTAGCATGTTTCTCTATGGCATGCACTCTCACAGTTCGTTCATCTACCCTGTGGTTCACAGGGTCATCTGAGTTTGATTCTACCAATAATGGAGCCCAATAGAACTCGATCGTTGCATTGTACTCCTTCATCAAATCATAAACACCTCAAATAGTTAATCTCATCTCATATATATATATATATGTGTGTATATACTTGAAATTGTTAAGATTTTTAATGTCTTTGATTTTCTACATGTTTAGAGACAATTTAGACAAACACATATTAGAATATGAAAAAGTCGATAATTTCTTGAATAAGGAAGAAGAAATTCTCTAGCAATAATATGATTAAGAAAACATATTTTACAAAATAAATAAATAAATGGTGTGTTACTCAAATTTGAAACAAGAACAAAAGTGAGTGATTATAGTTTTGAAATGGAGGAACATGTGAAAGGTATATGTAGGAGTAAGGTTGTTGTTTTGAAGTTCTGAAGACTTACTTCTGCCTTGAAGATGTTGAGGGAGCCATTTGCAATGGTTCGCATGGATTTGAGAGTTGGGGGCACAGAAGATTCCACAAGGCAAACCATTGAAACCCATTGGCCTCTGTTCAGTGAATCCCCCACAAACACCATCCTCTTGTTCCTTAGCCTTTCAAGCAATGCTGTGGCATTGAACCTTTATTAACAAAGAAGGAGCCACATTCACAAAGCTCAAAACACATACTCAAACTTAACTTAATATTCAAGCATACATGTCAACAATTATTGTCATTAGAACATGAGCTATATAAATATAAAAAATAAAAAATGTTACCCATAAATTATCACCATGATTTCTAGTACACTTTTTTTTTGGTTTTTCATTTATTGATCCTTTATCCTTGCATTATGACACTGGTTAACAAGACTGTTAGGGTATATTTCAAAGTTACTAGGTTTTGAAAAGGAAAAAAAATATGTATTCCTCTAAAATATGCAAAATTAAATTTTAACCATTCTATTTATTTTGTCTCTCTAATTTTTGGAACATATCATTTTTAATCTTTCAAACTTATTTAAACCTTTTTTTTTCCTTTTATGAAGCAGTGTTTAAATTACCCAGATAAGCAGTCAGACTAAAAATGGACAAAAGAAAAACAAAACCTACTGATAATAAGGTTTAAATAGGTTAGGGGAAGTAAAATCATACTTTATCAAAAACAAATGACAAACTTTTTATTTCTGATAAGCATTTTTTCAAGATGATACTTTTTAAAATAAAAGAAACAATAGTAGGATATGTAATCTCTTAAAATTTTCTTTATTTTTATAAATATTATGTAGCTATCTTAATCTAAAATATAAAAGATGTCATGGAGAGACCTGGGTAAGTCACATTGGTGAGGTTGCCACCTCCAATTCTGGTAGCTAAGGTCCTTCCTTCCAAACTTCTCACAAGCCAATTGATCAGACATGAACGTGCACTGTTGCTCCTTGTAGAGTGGATATGATTCATTATCAAACACCCACTTGCCAGAAAAGAAGTTACATTTTGATAATGAATGTAACTTGTTTCTTTCATGAGACCATTGTTCTCCTTCTTGTGTTAGATAAATGGCAGTGACAACTAGAGTAGTGGCTAAGATGGCTACAAGGGATTGAAAAATGTTTCTGATTCCCCAAGTGCTTCCTACCACTATCTCATGTGCCTTTGCCATTTACATTCACTTTGATCTTTCTTCTCATCACATCTCTTTCTCCCTTTTGAAGCTTCTTGAAACCGGTTGGTGAGCTAGAAGATAGTTTTATCATGTCTAGCTAAGTTGTGAGTAGTAGGTGGAGCTTGATTCATTTAGAAGCTTTTGCATGTTGTTGAAATTCATATTTTCCTAGGAAAGAGATTCAAATTTATTACCCACTTTTGACTAAGTGTTTGTGTAATAAAGATTTTTCAAATAAAAAGATACATTTGAAAATTACACTTTATATAAAGATCAAACTCTTGGATTCTATATAGGGAAGTATTTTTATGTAAATAATTTAAGATATCTAGTTAAAAAGATTATACCTGATAATTAAATATACATGTTTACTAAGTCATAGACTGGTTACCATTCATTTAATTAATTTCATTATCAATAGTTGAGAACTGTTATTTTTATTTAAAAAAAAAAACTTTCTAATTTACCTTTGTATTATATTAGTGAGAGGTTTTGTGATGTCAACGCAAGGTTTTTCTTTCCTGCATATGGGAAAGACATGTTAAGAAAGATATATCAAAAATATTTTATGAAATGTTTAATTACTTCTGAAGAGTAGAATGATATTGTCACTAATTAAAATTTGAATCGTTAGTTAGAGAATGTTTTTCGCTGCTTTTGCACTTTACCAACACTACTTGATATGGATATTGATTGTTTCAATGTTTAGTTTGGCATAATACGGAGACCAATTAAACGATAAACCATTAGGTTGAGTTGTTGACGTTTTCACAACCAAAACATTGCTTGAAGAAAGATCGACCCCTATTGTCCTTTTCATTTCCTTTTCCTAAAATAACAAAAAGGGGATTAAAATATCCAAAATATATTACGTTTGATTGCCTTAATTTTACCACTAACTTGAATAGGATGGAGAAGGAAATTATTTCAAAGGCAAATCACTCAATTAAACTACATGTTACAAGAAATTAAATAAATCATACCTCGTAAGTCACGGAAGAGAACAAAATAGATTTACGAAGGTAAAGTATAAAGAGGTATACTGTTAAATCCGCGTATACAATCAAGCAACACTTGGTGAGGAACATGAACACTTTACTTTGCTTTGGCAAATTATGGCATTCCAATTAGCCTTACATTTAAGATGAAAATGGCTGCAAAAAAATGGAATTACATCTAAGAAAAACCTTGTTAAAAGAGGGATCCAAATTGGAAGCAAAATGAGTCTTATGTGAGAGCCAGTAGAAGAAATAACTATATTTATTTTTTAGCAATAAGGTAGCTTATAAAATGTCGAATCTTGGCTGAAAACGGGTGTGGGTGTCACTGGCTAGTCGCAATCAGCTTACTGAAACCTTATTGCAATTAAATTTTTCAGACAAATAAATCAATACAAATAATAAACTAGACAACGGCAAGAACCAATGTGAAACTACACACCTTAATTTAATTTAGGGCTGATTACACAAAACTTAAAATGATGTTTGGAGAACATAGAGAGAAACAACTTTCTTCTTATCCCATATTTCATCGAACTATCGGAAATGTGAAATGTGAAGAATTTTTCGCGGATGGAGGAGGGTAAATGACATATCCATATCTAGAAATAGGATTTTCATGCATAAATTTATATGAAGATATTTTAACATGAATGTTAGAGATGGAAGAAAAAGATACCACTGGAAACCAGGTCCTACAGGGGAATAAAAATATAATTTATAATAATCTTGAGTATAAATGTTAGGGGTCTAGTATATCCACTTAAGTGAAAGTATATTAAAAAAATCATACATAAGGCGGGAGTAGACATGGTATTCGTCCAGGAAATCAAAACAGAGGTAATTACTAAGTTAAAAATATGCGGTAATATGGGGAAATAATAATTTTGATTGGGCACATACAATAGCAGAAGATGGAGCTTGGGTATTCTCACAATCTGGAACAATTTACAATTAACAAAAATCAACTTGTAATAGAGGCTACATTATTGTACAAGGCACACAGGAGTATAAAAAATAGTTTGTAACAATTGTCAATGTATATACTCCGGGTTTATATAACAAAAAGTATGGGAAGTGATTAAATGTAGAAGGAATGACACAAATGTGTTTGATGTTTGGTGTTTGATAGGAGATTTTAATACACTGAGGGATAATAAAGAGAGAAAATGATTAACACAGACATGGTATGGTAAGATGGAAATGCAAGATTTTAATACATTCATTATAGAACTAGTGGATATATTCACGATGGGCAACAAATTCATATGGTAATTCATATGGTATATATATATTGGGACATCAAAAAGGAAACTAGATAGGATAATGGTTTCAAATAAATGATTCAATATAAGAAAATGTTATTTTGATACTCTTCATTTGACATTGATGATATGACACGTATATGACACTATTACGTGTCATGACATTCATTTAACACCTATACGTGACTGTCAATGTGGTAAAAATATTATTATTTAATTATGTGAGAAGTCAGGTGTGTTTTGTGGAGTTCAAATAAGATTTTGGAACCGCATCTCAGATTTTTTCTCCTTACTGCGTCATGACATTCATTTAACACCTATACGTGACTGTCAATGTGGTAAAAATATTATTATTTAATTATGTGAGAAGTCAGGTGTGTTTTGTGGAGTTCAAATAAGATTTTGGAACCGCATCTCAGATTTTTTCTCCTTACTGCTTTTCTTTTTCTTTTTTCTATGGGTTTTCTTTGTGAGTTTTGAGTTGTCTTTTAGGTCTTCCTGGTGGTATCTGTTCCTTTCGTGGTGGTTGTTGTGTTGGTTTTTGGCGGTGTTGTGGAAGGTTGGTGGTTTGTTGTGGGGGTAATGGCGTAGGGGTTGCGTTTTGTGTTGGAGGTGGTTGTTTGGTTTTGGGGAGGTGTTCTGATGTGCGTTTTGGAGTGTTGTTTGATAGATTTATTGGGGACACCGGAGTTATGGTTGGAAGAAAGGTACCACTTTTGTAAATTTATGTTAAGGATTTATTTTTAAGATTTGAATAAAGATGTGGTTAGTGAAGACAAAGCTACTTTATGGACATATGACAAATATTTTCTTCAGGTTAGGTTTCATAGCAATAGGTACCATGAACGAAAGAGGATATTACCTTTTATATTTGTTACAGGTATTCAGAAGTCTTTCTTAGCGAACCACATATCTAAACATAGGAAACCACTTCTGCATGGTTGCGTACCTTTTAAAACAATTTTATAATTTTCTACAAGCACTTGTTTTTTAACCATATTGGACCATATATGGAAGAACAAACTTCTTTAAACAACATTATAACTGTAGTTTTTCATAATGAGAGATACGATGAACGAGAGAGGATGTTACTTTCCATATTTTTTACAAGTATTCAAAAGTCATTATCAGCGAACCACATATCTAAACAGAGGAAACCACTTGTGGGTAGCTGTCATACCTTTTAAAACAACTTATCATTTCCCTGCAAGAACTTCCTCTTTGACCTTATTGGACCACATATAAAAGTACAAGCTTCTTTAAAAAACATTAGAACTGTAGTTTTTCATAATAAGAGGCACCACGAATGAAAAAAGAATGTTACTTTTCATATTTGTTATAGTTTTTCAAAAGTTCTTCCCAGTGAACCACATACCTAAATAGAGGAATCCACTTTTGGGTGGTTGTCACACCTTTTAAAAATTACTTCATAATTTCCTACAAACACTTTCTCTTTCGACCTTATTGGACCACATATGGAAGGACATGATTCTGTAAACGATATTAGAACTGTAATTTTCATGGTGAGACACCATGAACGAAAGAGTATGTTATTTTCCATATTTGTTACTTATATTCAAAATTCCTTCCAACAAACCACATATATAAACAAAGAAACCCACTTGGATGCAGGTGCCATACATTTTAAAAGAATTTATAATTTCCTGTAAGTACTTTCACTTTGAACTTATTGGACCACAAATAGAAGGATAAACTTCTCAGTGAATAAATTAAAGAAACGACAAATAGTCATTCCTCCTCAAATCATGAGATTTTAAATCCCAAAAAGAAATGTAGTAATAGTGGATGAAAAATCTCAAAAGAGTCACTATATATAGGCATTATAAAACACATTAACTTAAAATAAATCCAACAAATAACAGATAAACATTCATCCTCACATTTACAAAATGGTATCATTTTAATATAACAACATTTATTGAAATCATGTTCACATTTTAAAAGGAAAAAAATGCGGTAACAATGTTGTACAAGTTCTAAAGTTTTAAATGATACTTATCAGTGATTTAAAACAACATAAAACAATATTACCACACACAGAGTTGCAAAAGGCACATACTCAGGTGGTGAAGATGGCATAAAAGAACATGTAATGGAATCACATAACATCAGTGAACATTATTTTCAAATGATACTTTAAAACGATTATACTTTTTGTTAATAATTTTAAAGTTTAGTACTTTAACCAAAGTAGATGAATTTTAAGCCATGAATATGTTCAGTGTTCAGATGTTGTTGCGTTGGTGATTGTTTTGGGTAAAGAACATTCATAATTGTTCAAGAAGACACCTTTAACATTGTAAAAAGACAATAGTCTATGTTAATATGATTAGGTTGTATATTGTGCACAAAATATATGATTAAAGTTTGGAACCTCAAATCTTACCTCATTAAAGCGATGCATATCTTCCGTCTTCCTGGAGCGCCTTGAAAATGAGAGACGGTGTAGAGCAGAGACGCAAGACTAAGGTTCGAAAGATTAGAGAAAGAATGAGAGAGAAAATAGAGAAGGGGGGTTCAACAAAAAGTTTCAGAGATAGTGCAGAGTAGAGACCAGAGATTAAGGTTTGAAACATCAGATGAAGACAATGACAGAGAAATGAAAGTGAGGTTCAACAAAAGGGTTTTAGAGTCAGTATAAAGGAGAGGCGCGATATTAGGGTTCGAAAGATCAAAGGAAGAGAATGAGAGAGGAATGAAGGAAGTGATGTTCAATGAAAAGGTTTTAAAGATAGTGCAAAGCATAGACCTAGGATTAGGGTTTGAAACATTAGACGAAGAAAATGAAAGAGAAATGAGGGAAGAAAGGTTCAACAAAACAGTTTTAGAAAGGGTATAAGGGAAAGAGGCAAAATTAGGATTTGAAGAAAGAGAATAATACACCTAAGTGAAGCAAGGTTGAGCGAAAGAGAAATGTGAGATCTTCATGCCACACAAAGATAATGTTGATGTACAAACAAGAACATGTGTCTACTTTCTTTTTATGGTTAAATTTAAACGTTTTCTTTTTCTTTTTAATTATAAAGGAAAGATGTGGTAAAAAGTTGTCGTTTATGCTTCCTCAAATTATAAATATTATACATATACAACATGATCTTCGATCTATATATATATATATATATATATATATATATATATATATATATATATATATATATATATAATGTTTTAAAAAAAATAATTATAAGTTTATTTATCGTATTTACTTATTAAAGAAATTTGATTAATTTTAATTATAAATTTTTTTAAAACTTAAAATTTATTGTATTTTTGTCATCACGACACTTTTTATCATATATGAATTTAATTTTGACAAAATAATAAAAATAAACAAGCAAAATATGTAAGAATATCAATGTTTTATTAGAAAAAAATTATTGTTTTTTTAAAAATCTTAAATTATAATTATATAATAATAATAATAATAATAATATATTTTGGCCTAAAAAAATACAAATTCTATTTATATAATTATGTTCTTATATATCTTTTTAAATAAGCTAATTAAAGTAAACTGATTACGATGTTTAAAAATTTAAAAAGACAATAAATCATGGTAAGACTATTCTATAAAATTTGTCTCCTCTTGTTTTTTTATTTAATTACAAAAACACCCTTCATTTGTTTAGTTTTGTATTTTAAATTTTGTGTAATTATAATTTCTTTATTATTATTTGACTGAAAATAAAATATATATTTTTCTATTCAATCTTAAAAAAAAAAACAAAAATCAAGTTGTTTTTATTAAGTTCTTTAATTTTTTTCGTTATATAAAATAGTTACATAATATTATATCGAAGCAGAGGATAATGACAATTCAAAATAAACATTACCTCAAATATAAATATGTGATGATTATTCTGAAAAATGTTATTCAACAAACTTAAAATTTGAACACTTTTTATAAAAAAATTATTTATTAAATATTTGGAGTAACAAAGTTTAGACTGAACAAACATTAAATAATTAATATATAGAAACAGACCACATATATTTATATTTCTAAAATATTTATTGAAAATAAATTATTTAACTAACATTATATTTGTTTAATTTTAAGTCCAAAATTTTAAGTCCAAGTCTTTTGTATCTTAAAATATTTATTTTACTCTTTCATTTACTTAACACTCGTTAAATTAGTGTTTTATGCGAAACATCAATAAATTTCTACATTTAACAAGATTTGAGGTATCTTATACGTTATCTATACTTTATATTTCTTTCTCAAATGATTCATTCTATTCTAAATTATATTTTTAAAATAAATCATTAACCTGATCATTTATTTAATGTTAACTTTACCTCTTTCATATCTTTAAATATTAATTTTATTATTTAATATTTTTGAAATACCTTAAATTAATTTTCTAGTGCCTTCACTTGTTTCAATTACATTTTTTTCATCCATCAAATTCATACTCGAAATTTAACTACAAAACGATCCTAGTTCCACTCAGACCAAGAAAACTTGTTCATTCAAAAATCTTTAACTCATTCGTTATAATAAAACATCACTTTTCTTATTTGTGTCATTTGACACTTTTTAACAATTAGTTTATTATCGATTTTCACATAAGCAGTTCATATTTAAAAGAACATTCAGTCTATATTTTTTCTCATTTTTTTAACTCTCGTTCTAACTTTAGGTTGACTTTCATAAAAAAATATTATAGTCATCAAAACTTCAAAATTCTTATCAATTATCTAAAATATTAAAAAAACATTACTCATTCAAATTAGTTATAATACTTATGATTCAATTTTAGTTCTTTTGATTTTATCATAATCAATATAAGAATTAAACAATTATAGATTAATTGAAATTAATGTGATATCTACAAATTAACCAAAATAAAGAAGAATACAAAATTCAAATTTACCCCATATAACTTCTTCTAAACACCAGAAAATTAAGTAAAAAAAATTAATAACATAAATTATGTATATATATATACACGTCAGTGAAGTCCATGTATGGAAAAAAAATATTTGCATCCTTCAAGCCCACGCCAACTGTTGGTAAAGTCCACAATAACCTTTGCAATTATTGAAAAGTTAATGTTTTGTGTGTCCTTTAAACTACTACAATATTTCTTTTATTTTAAATTGACAATTCAGAATATAATTTTTGTATTTTAGATTATATAATTTTTTATATTTCAAATTATAAAATTAAAATATATATATTTTTTAAAAGAAAATATATATTTCAAATTGTTTAATTCAAAATATAAAATTCTTTTATATTCTAAATTAAAAATTATAAAAGTTATATTTCGAATTAAAATATGAGGTAGTGGAGGATTTATTTAATTTTTTTATTAACAATATAATGATATTTTGTTAAAAGTTATATTTCGAATTAAAAAATGAGATAGTGGAGGGTTTATTTAACTTTTTTATTAGAAATATAATGGTCATTTTGCTACATTTATGGAGGTGCAGTAAGAAAGTAAGGAGGTGCAAGTTAATACGAGTGAGATTTACCCATTCTATTTGCGTCTCATATTTGACTTACGCTTTCTTTCTCATAGTTAATAGGCAACATTCTTGATAAAAAAAAAAAAAAATACGAAAAAATTGATAGATCTCCATCCTTCTTACTCAACGTTCTCCGAATTCAAACAGGTTTGTATGATTTAATGTCCAGCTAACCAAGTCTTGTATTTTATGGATTCAATTTTTTATTTATTTGATGCATTGGATACAAATCAATGTTAGATTACTCAAACATAAATAACTTACATAAAAATATATAAGTCCCTTTAGGGATAGAAAATATAAATAATTTACATACTCATCAAATAACTCAGAAAAATGTAATCTTTCAAAAAAAAAAAAAAAAAAAAAAAAAAAAAAAAAAAAAGAAAAAAAAAAACATTCAAAAAAAAAAAAAAAAAAAAAAAAAAAAAAAAAAAAAAAAAACAACATAGACAATCAGTAGTGTTGAGCATCAAACCACCATAGCTACTCCATCGCCACCCAACCCTTCTGGTAGAAGTGGCGCCCCAAAAGAAAAGACCTAAAGGTGTGGTCATTTTAGATTCATGAGCTTTGGTAGCAGCTAGAAGCAAGGTGGTTTTCGAGGATGAAGCTCATGTGTGTGGTTTCTGACATGACAAACACATCCACGATGACTTCTCGGCATGTCGCCTGGTACCGATATCCAGCAAACCCCTGGCGAAGACTAACCTCTCCACACACCACCGCAAAGCCCTCTACAGGAATCTTTCGATTATCATATATGTTGTAATTAGTATTATTGCAAAATTATTAAAATATGTTAAACTTTATTAAAATATAATTAAAACTTATTAAAATTTGTGTTATTAGTTTTAAATGTTTACATCTACGGGACATGTGTGATTAGATTTTTCTTCTATCTTTAATACTCTTATGTAACAGTTACGAAGTGCTCACTTATAAATAAAGAATTCCTCACTTCTATAAAACACACCAATTGAAGCATTTCTTTTCTCTATTTTCTAATATCTTTTTTCCATTGTTCTGGGCATTTTTGTTCATAAGAGAGCTTGCTTGTTAGTTCTGAAATCTTTGATATGAGTCGAGAAGTTCTTGTTATATACTGGAAGATTTGCACAAAATACTGCAGATAAGTCCTTAAGGACAATGATCATTCACACCTCGGGAAGTTGATCGTGTTCGTGTTTTCAACCATTATCAACAACAATCTTAACAACTTATGACTAATAGTATGGAAATCAACAACAACTCTACACCGGAGATGTCAAATGGTGCTTCCGCAAAACCAACCATCTTTGCGACGCCATTTCCGAATGTTTCGAAGATCGAACTTTCTTAGGTCAAAACCTCCAATGCTGGCAGGAACACATGTCTACTCTGTTGGACATGTGTGAAGTTTCTTCTAAACTTAGGACGTCCAAACCCACCTCTAGTTGTCCTGCGAAACAAATTGAAGATTGAACTCACTCAAATAAGATATGTTGTCACACCTTGCTCAGTTCGTTATCTAAAGATTTGTTCGATGTGTATTGCTCCTACAAGGAAGCAAAGGATATTTTGAACTCTCTTACCCTCAAATACACTACTGAAGATGTTGTCAGACAAAGGTTCGTTATAGGAAATTACTACCGCTGCGAGATGATAGAGGACAAAGACATCAAGATTCAAATAAATGAATATCACAAGTTGCCCGAAGATATTAAAGCAGAGAATATTATCCTACCCAATGAATTTGTTTCAGAACTTTTGATTGAGAAATTTCTGCAGTCTTGGACAAACTACAAACAACAGTTGAAGCATAGACATAGACAAATGTCATTATCAGACCTCATCACTCACATTATCATGAAAGACACCAATAGAAAGGAATGTGCTGCTACAAGGGCTAAAGCCTTATCCGCCAAGACAAATATGGTAAAAGACAGCCCACCTCCAAAAAGATACGGGAAAAAACTTGATCACAGTAAAAAGAATAAATCTAATTTTTCCCGTCCCAATAGACCTAAACCCACATTCAAGAAGAAGGGAAATTGCTTTGTTTGTAGAAGGCCAGGTCACCATGCACATCAGTGCAGACATAAGGTCAAAAACGACAATCCTCCTAAGGCAAATATAGTTGAAGGGGAAGATACAATTGATGTGATTGTTTCACAAGTGAACCTTGTGAGAAATGTGAGCAAATGAGTAGTAGACTCTGAGGCTACTAGGCATATCTGTGCAAACAGAAAATATGTTTTCCTCCTACACTAGTGTGGGGGATGGAGAATATAAATTTTTTCTAGGTGATTCTAGGACAACTCCTGTCCTTTGAAAAGGAAAAGTTATTCTAAAGCTCACATCTTGAAAGACTTTGGCTTTAAATGACATGGTACATGTGTCATAGATTAGAGTTAATGTTATTTCTAACACTGTTGGGAAAGGTGGAGGTCAAAGTGTCATTCGAATATGATAAGATTGTGATGACAAAAAATAATGTGTTTGTGGGAAATAGATATTGTGATCAGGGTCTTTTTATACTTAATGTTTCTGATATTGTTAATGAATCTAAATCTATCTTCTAGTTATATTGTTGACTCTTACAATATGTGGCATGCAAGATTAGGACATATAAACTCTTCATTTATTATTAAATTGCAATGAGTAGAATTAATTAACATATATGATAAAAAAAAGTAAGAAATGTGATATAAGTGTTGAATCTAAAATAAAAGAAAGTATGTCATTCTGTAGAACGTCAAACTAAGTTGTTAGCTTAATACATATTGATCTTGTTGACTTAAAACAAACTATGACTAGAGGTGGTAAACAATAATTTATAATGTTCATAGATGATTATTCAAGATACACCAAAGTGTACTTAATAAAACATAAAGATGAAGTTTTTGATATGTTTCTAACTTTTAAGCTGGAAGTTGAAAATCAATTAACTAAGAAAGTACCATCCTAATGGATCCATAGAAAAATATAAAGCAAGGTTAGTAGTGAAAGGGTTTACTTAAAAACCCAACGTAAATTATTTTGATACTTTTGTTCCAAGAACTAACATTTCCTCTATTTGAGTGTTGTTAGCTCTAGCATCTATCCATAAGTTAGTTATTCATCAAATGGATATTAAGACAACTTTTCTGAATGGTGAACTAGAGGAAGAAATTTATATGACTCAACCCGAAAGATGTGTAGTTCCTGGTTAAGAGAAAAAAGTATGCAAACTTTTAAAATCTTTGTATGGGTTTAAATAAGTGGCAAAACAATGGCAAACAAAACTTGATAATGTTTTACTTTGTGATGATTTTTCAACTAATGATGTTGATAAATGTGTGTACACTAAATTTTAAAATGGTAAATATGTCATTATATGTTTATATATTGATGACATGTTGATTTTTGGTACATGTATTGATATAGTTTCTAAAACAAAATTGTTTCTCAAATCTAAGCTTAAAATGAAAGACATGGGTGAAGCAAGTTTGATTCTAGGAGTTCAAGTCATAAGAAAGGGAGATAGTATATTATAATCCCAAGAGCAATACATTGAGAAACTTCTTAGGAAGTTTGGCTATCATGATTTTAAATCAATAAGCACCCTTTATGATGTTAACTCAAAATTAAAGAAAAATAGAGGATAATCTATTTCTCAATCTCAATATGCCTAGATAATTGGGAGCTTATTGCATTTAAAGAGTTTTTCTAAGCCAGACATTGCTTATGCAATAAGAAGACTGAGCAAGTATACTCAATGTCCTAGTTAGGATAATTGGGATGCGCTTGCAAGGCTCATGAGATATTTAAGAGGTACAATGGATTATGTCATTGAATATAGTGGATTTTCCCGTTGTGCTAGAAGGGTACAATGATGCTAACTAGATTTTTGATTCAGATGAAACAAAAATCCCTTAGTAGTTATGTATTTACACTTCGAGGTGGTGCAGTTACATGGAGATCAACCAGACAAATAATTATTGATAGATCAACAATGGAATCAGAGTTTGTTGCTCTTGAAATGGCTAGAAGTGAAGCTGAGTGGTTGAAAATCTTCTTAGTAAACATTTCATCAGAAATGAAACCAAACTCATCTATATGAATACACTGTGATTGTCAATCGACAATGGTTATAGTTAAAAATAAAACTAACAATAGAAAGAATAGAGATATATAATTGAGACATAATTTGGTAAAATAACTACTAATGAGTGGAACAATTTGAATTATGTTAAGTCAGAACGGAATTTGGCCGATCCTTTGACCAAACCTCTAGAGAGAAACTTGATTTTAGAAACATCGAGGAGAATGACACTCAAGTCACTTGCAAACAAACAAGTTATAGAGACCCAACCTTTGTGATTGGAGATCCCATGAATAAGGTTCATATGAGTAAAAACAAGTCACTTGTTAGTTCCGCTAGCACTAAAATTGATTTAACATCAATTTTTCCATTCCTGTAACAAAGTTTTAATGATTTTCATATCCCTTGCGAGTCGTGTATGATTTGGAACATACACTTGATGAAATTACCTATATGAATGTCAAGTGGAGCTGCTTACATAAGATCTTGGCAACATGCAAGTAGAGGTGTATTGTGATTGATAAAACATCTATCACATTTGTTATCTTTTTTAAATTTCATGAATTGTATGTTGCAGTGAAATTTTAATTTGGTGCTTTCTTTTCAATTATGTTGATAATAATAATAATAATAATAATAATAATAATAATAATAATAATAATAATAATAATAATAATAATAATAATAATAATCTAATTAAATGAAAATTAATATTATTATAACTAAATAAATAACTAGATAATATATTAAATTAAAGTTAATTAGATGTAACATTTCTTAAATTTTAAGGTTCAAATATGAAGGTTATTTCAATTATAACAACTTATTATCCTAATTATTTTCTCTGAATTTAATCAAATTTTAAATAAAATAAATATGAGATCAAGTTTCATGCCTTAAATTAAAATTTTTAAAACAATATTAGAATATACAATGAATTCGTTGGATGTATCATCCTTTTAACTTTATGACTTAAGGATGTATTTTATGACAATATGTACATAAAAGTCCTTATCTAAAATAATACTTTTTTTATAATAATAATAATAGCAAGAAGAAGAAAATTATTGTAAAAGAGTTGGCTCATGTTTACACCTTTGTCCATTTCTTATTCTCATGAGCTATAATAGTTCAAAAGGTATTTGAATATAATAAACAATGAAACATTTATCATTATCAATACATAAAAAAATTTTATACAAGAATTGTAATTTTGAATCTTCATTTTATATGAAGATGCCTAGAAGCTGGAGTGCGTTCCTATTGAGCTAGATATATAACAAAAATCTATTACTTATATTTTATATAATAATAACTAATTTGATTTTTAAAATAATAAAATATGAATTAATCTTTATTTAAATTAATATTTTTATTATTTTTAGGGTGAGATATATATTTAAATAATATGTTTGATTAATTATGGATAACTAGCTTTGTGATAGATGTTATAGGATGTCAACGGTGTCAACGTAATCGACTTTTGAGATTAAACTTTAGTTTTACAAACCAACTTTTCTAAGTTGATTTTTTAATACAGAGGGCGATTCCTTATTACAACATATAATAAGTAAGCTTCATTCCTATCATAAGGGTATATATCATTAACACGTTTTCATAAATTTATTGAAGTAATTCTTTTTACCACCTCTAACTATTATTCCTAATCTCTTCTTTCTTTTGAATCCGTTCTTAACACCATTAAAATATCCACAATGCACTTTTTTTTTTCTATTGTGTTTCCTCCTTTTTTTTCCTATCAATTATTTTTGTAACGTCCTTTTCATCACCATATCACATGGCGTATAAACATTCATAAGGGTTATTTAACATCTATTCTCTTTTTACACACCCCGTAACCTTGCATATCCTTTCCAAAAGAAATGGCTTCAAACAACATATATCTTCATGTCACATATACACAATATATCTAGATGCTCTCTATATCTATACGCTCTATTATGTTCACTTAATAGAATTTGTAATAAATGAAACATGTGTCAAGCTTAACATAGTATGTAAGCATATTAGATGCTCTATATAACACTAGAGGTACTTGGCCATACAAGATGTCCTTATTAGTAGAAAAAAACACATACTTTAACAAGATAAAACACTGGTTAAAACGTAACAGATGTAAAAAAAACGCGGTGACATTTTTTAAATTATATGAAGAGATATTGTATCGGCTATTGATGAATCGATGTAATATACACCATTATACATCGGTTGACACTTATAACTGATGTAAAAAAGACTGGAAAAATAAAAATTCAAAATTTGGTTTGGCATCGAACCTATTACTTTGGTTGCGAGCCTCAACCGATGCAATAGGTGCTAGATACTATATCAGTTGTTACCTACAACCGATGTAGAAAGTGTCTATTTCATCAGTTCTCGCTACTACCAATGTAATATGCACCAACATGTAAAAAAAATTAATTTTTGGGTGGACGCACACCGCACATTTATTAAGCTAATATTACACTACTTTCATTATTTGTGGTTTCTCGTGGTGCCATTGAGTTTCTCTGCGTTCTTTGTGTTTATCTGCGTTCTCTACGTTTTCACTCTCGCTCACGCTCATTTGGTTGGTTCCTTCATTGTCTTCATCTACTTTCCTTAGAATTTTCAACATAGGTGATTTGCTAACTTTTCTACATTGCAGGTTTCTGAGGATGATGGTATACACTTGATGCGTGAGCCTTTCTCCGCCGTGAATGCTTTGTTCGACACCCCTTGCCGCTTCTCTTTGCAAGAGGTTAGCAATTTTGTAAAATTCATTAAAAATAATTACAAATTTATTTTTGACCCAAATTTTTTATCAACGACTTGATTTAGTATATATTTGATGGTAGAACTTTTACACTGTATAGATTTATCATAGATTTTAGGTTTCAAAAATTTAGGATGAAAAAACTTCAAATGACTATAACTTTTGATAGAAAGCTTGGATTGGGACGCTCCAAAAATGGAAGTTGCTCGAAATGGGATAAAGAATTTGCTGGCCTACACTTAAAGGTGAATGACTCTCTGAAAATTCGAAAATTCCATTGTTTACTGTTTGTGTTTTTTTAATATTTTTACATTTTTTTTTATTTCACCTATCTATACTTCTCAAAAAAAATCTAGAAATATCTATGGTGTTTCATTGTATGGATTAAAGATTTTATCAAAGAATTCTTGAAAATTCTGAATTTTTTTAAAAAAAAATAGAGATATTACATTGGTTGGGAGCCCCAACCGATGTAGTATCTCCTCTTGAGCACTTTTAGAATTGGTATTTTACGTCGGTGATTTATTTTTAATCAATGTAGTATATGCACATACTACGTCGGTTATAGAACCAAAGACTTTCTACATCACCAGAACCGATGTAGAAAGTCTTTGACTTTCTACATCGCCAGAACTGATGTAGAATGGGTTTTTTCTACTTAGACAACTCTACAATTAATGTTTTATTGTATAGTGATTAGAGAAATTAAATCCAAAAACAATGAAAGAACTAATGCAATAATGATTGTTAATTGTACCCGAAGAAGACAAAGAGTAAAAAACTCACAAAGGAAGAGTAAATATGAAAATTGTCTAGTATATCGGAGAATGTTGTTATTTTACTTTTATATGTGTGTGCAGAAACAAGCATAAACATCCCTTATATAGGGTTATAAGTTACTTAAAAGTACTATAAGACATTCTAACTAACTTAACATAAAAATGTACAATAGTTAATTGATTCCAGACGACTTGTATCTATGTCATTAGATTTTCTATGTCAATAGATGCCCTATTACACATTATAAGCTTTATAAGCAATCTAAGCCTAGATGATCATGCTCTAGAAAAAATTCAATATATAAGATCATACACACTCTATCATATGGGTAAACATGACACTTTTCTCTAGTAGATAGATGCTACTACTAAATGGGTAGATTAGACATTTCTTACTATTCACTAGAGGAGTTGCTCTTTACCAAGCACTCTTAATTAAACACAATGCACTTAGGTATATCAAACACTTTAACTAAATGACCTACGGAGAGCAAACACACATGCATTATCATAAAGATGTATGCAAAAGGATGATCAAATTTTATTGGACAACTTTCCAACAAGTCCCCACCTTGGTTTAGGATAAATATCGAGACTAATTTTAATTGTTACTATGTTCTTAATTACCAATTAACTATATTAAATCAAAATAATGAAAGAAATTTTTGCTTGATAAAACTTTTGTAATCATATCATATAGGTTTTAATCTGTTGAGACCTTCACCTATTCTTGAGTAAATCACCTTTCTTACAAAATGTAGCTTTTTATTAATGTGTTTTGTTTTGTCAGGGTAGACTTAAAACATATGACACTATTCTTATCACAATAGACTATGACAATTATTGCATCCTTAACTCTTCAACTAGACCCTTTAAATATAAGGTTTCTTTCAATGTTTTCTTCACAACAATGTACTTAGCTTCAATTGTTGACAAAGGAACTACCTTATGTAGACTGGCCTTATAAACCAATAACAACGTTATACACAATAAATACATAGCTTATGAGTGATTTTATAGTATCCAACCATCCAACACAATCAAAGTCTACAAATACTTCAATGGGAGAATTTTTGGCCTTATGTCATACTCCACCAAAACTTAGGACTCTTCCAAGCGACCCCTTCAAGTATATGATGCTCGTCTTAAGAGCTTGCCTAAGATTTAACATGAATATACTCACAACACTCACAACAAACGTTATTTTGGGGCAAGTGCAAACTATTTCATACATCCTAAAACCAACAATGTTTTCATATGAAATAACATTCATATAAGATTGTTCCTTAACCATCTTAAGAAATTGTTGTTGATTTAGCTTGTAATGATGGGCCATCGGTGTGAAAACAAATTTCAAATTGGTAATGCCACACTTGTCAATGATTTTCTTGAAACATGTCTCTTGAGACATATATAGATGTTTCAACTCACATCAATATTATAAAGTGATCTCATAATCTTTCCTATAAGGAGAGTGCAATAAGGTTTACATATCCATACAACCACAACACCAGATACACTTTGTAGACATATTTTGATTATTATTATTCTTATTATGACTATTATTATTATTAGTAAGAATTGTAACGTTCCTTTTTCAATACACACACACACTATTATCTTCAAATTAGATTTTTTAAATTAGGAATAAAATATATTAGAAAAGAAACATCTTTCATCCAATAGACAAAGTGTGTTGCAACAGAAGAAAATTTTAAGTGAAATTTATACAAGAATAACTTGTCTACTAGAATTTATAACTTGGTTCATATAGGTTTTACTAAAATAACATTTTCTAATTCCAAAGAGAACCAAGTAAAAATATCATAAGTGTAGAGCCACCTTAATTAGGTCTACCAGATGATAGACTATAATAAAAAAAAATTAACTAGATGAAATGTTTTTCCTTTAAGATGGATAGTTGGATAATAGTGAAAAGATTTGTATAAATAAGTTAGTAGTAGATTTTAAATTTTATATATATATATATATATATATATATATATAGGATAAATGATCCATATATTTTTGTATAGGATGGGCAAGTAGGACATGTTAGACAAGATATGGTCTTCAAACTAGACAACAAACACAGTCTAAGTTACAATTTATACTTATGGTCTTACAATGTCTAAGTTGAAATATATTATCATTCATCCACTTTCGTCTATCACATGTTAATATACATTTGTTGATAGATCAAACTATTCAATACCTCTATTTCGTCTAATGAAGGAAAAATCAGGTAAGAATTTTTTTTCTAAAGGTACAGATGAAATCAAATTGATTATGTTGAATTAAATTATGGTTTTACTATGTATAAATAGTGTGAACATCTTTGCATAATAATTTCATTTAATACAATAGGATAGAAGTTGAAACCCTAAATAATGTTTCTACTTTATCTAGGGAGACTCTGAGCTACAGCCCCTCCGACTCCAAGGTGATGAAGGTCAACCTTTGTTGGGTTAAATTGTTCTTTAGAGTCCTCCTCCCTCTTGGTTTACTAGATTCTTTTACATACTAGGTAGAACTATCATTCACTACATGTGTCCTACCAAAATCTCTAGAAGATTAGGTTGAAATATCATCCACTAAAGGATTTGATAATCTTCCTCTATTTATTCAGTTGTAGTTCATGGGTCATAAACAAGGAAACAAGAAAATAGAAAAACAGGAAAGTGATATATATATATATATATATATATATATATATAT
>Ga0209700_103621_pt1 | contig 29243 bp, 14 predicted proteins | sample SiratroredBW_FD_187528 | JGI IMG/M metagenome (GOLD analysis project Ga0209700, IMG submission 187528) | Root nodule microbial communities of legume samples collected from California, USA - Siratro red BW (SPAdes) (version 2) | ecosystem: Host-associated > Plants > Roots > Nodule | place: USA...
AAAAAAAAAAAAAAAGAAAAAAGTAAAAAAAATCACAAAATGATTCTATTGTCTAACTTAAAAAATAAATAACTAAAATAATATTTTTAGAAAATAAATCTGTTTCTAGCAAAAAAGAAAAAGAAAAATACCTTAGCAAAGTGGGAGAAAACGGTACCAGAAAATCGAAATTGGGATGCGAAAATGAGTTTGGCGGTTAACAATTGCGGTTCTGAGAAACTAAGGTTTTGTGATCAAAATTCAAAACGGTGCGCCGCCGCAGCAACAGCATCAGGAAGAAGACAACGAATCAATGTCACTGGAGGCTCTGAAGGAAACTCTGCGACCTTGTTCAACCCAAAAACCCTCTTCCTCTTCTGCAATTACCCAAACACAGCGCAATTCAATTCTTCGCGACTACGATTCCCTCTTCCCAATCCACAGAAAACCCCCAAAATCCTCTCTTTCCGACCAGCTTCGCCGCCTTAACGACTCACTATCCCCACCACACTCCGAAACCCTACAGCAAGAAAAAGAAAAGGAGGAAATACTTCAAGAAGAAGAACCTGTGATAGAGAGAGCGAAATTCGCTTCAGTTAAATTGCCCCAATTTCAATTTGATCACACTGGACCCTTTGAGCCTCTCCTCCTGTCTTCGCATGGAGAATCTCCTGTGGTTCAGGTCGTTAATTTCTCTTTCTCTGTAGTTAGATTCAGTGTATTCGGAATTACCCTTTGAATGAAGATCTGGCCACTCATATCAACCGTCTGATCTTTATTCAATGGTGTGGATTTACGATTATGTGAATGTGAATTCCTGTTTGTTTTTTCCCTCTAGTTATAGTCAACACAATGCTTGCATTTTCTTAAGATAACTTGATATTGATAGTAAGTGTCCAATAACTTATGTTGGAGAGCTTGATATTCATTAACAGATTGCACAATGGTTGTGAATTTATTGAATGATGTGGTTTTTATAGAAATCATTGTGTGTAGTTAGCACAATGCTCCATTAACATATGTTCAGGTCTTATATGGAATGACTTGGAATTTTTTATAGATGGTCTAATTGGTGAAATTTGAAACAAGATTGGATGTTACTGTGAGCTGTTATTTGCTGTTTCAGGTTCCTGCATCTATAAACTGTAGACTGCTTGAGCATCAAAGAGAGGGTGTGAGGTTTTTGTATGGTTTGTACAAGAACAATCATGGAGGCATACTTGGAGATGACATGTGAGTTACAAATTATATCGACTTCCTCTGCTCTTTGGTCCCTCTTGGCTTGCGGTGTCTTTCTGTCTTCTTGAATTTTTTATTTTTTGGGTACTCACGCATACATCATATTTCGGATGTGTGAAGTTGTATGTGTCTGCAACAAATCAGTATGTTCTGTAATTCTTAATCTCAAGCACATGACTTTTATTTTTGTCCAATTTTGAAAATTCTGGTGGACATGGATTTATCTTATACACAACACTTTTGATTAGCTTCTCCCCCACTCCCAGATACCTAGTGGAACAGAACCCTGTCGTACTAAGCATGGTACAACTATTAGCGTAAAATGTTTTTACCCCACGGCATGCAGTGCTTTGTCATTAACCCCCTAAAGTTCTATTTTTGTCTCTTAACCCCAGTGGTTTTTTATTTTAAGTAAAATGTTCCATTTTGGATGAACTGCTTCTTTTAAAATTTTAATGGCATTTCAATACTGAGAGAAGTTTTCTATTTTGTTTCTTAGGCTTTTTCACCAGTTTAGTTCCTGTACTCTTCACCTTCATATCTCCATTGAGTTATTCATTGTAAAAGTTATAGCACTTCAAGCTGCATCTTCTGGTGGAGTTCTCTTTTTTTGTCTATATAATTTGCTGATATATTTTTATATTTCTGTTTTTCTAAAATTTATTTTATTTCATCACAATTTTTTAGCTGTAATAATTACTCTGTTGAAGTTCACTTTTGAGATATTGAAATTTGAAACAGGGGTCTTGGGAAGACCATTCAAGCAATAGCATTTCTTGCTGCTGTCTTTGGTAAAGGACATTCTACTCTAAATGAAAACCAGCTAGAGAAAAGAGACCCTGCCTTAATAATATGCCCAACATCTGTTATCCACAACTGGGAAAGCGAATTCTCTAAGTGGTCAAACTTCAGTGTTTCCATTTATCATGGTGCAAATCGGGATCTGATATTTGATAAATTGGAAGCAAATGGAGTGGAGATACTTATTACCAGTTTTGACACATACAGGATTCGTGGAAGTTCTTTGTCAGATGTCAAATGGAATGTTGTGATTATTGATGAGGCTCATCGACTTAAGAATGAGAAATCAAAACTCTATAAAGCATGTTTAGAAATTAAAACCCCAAGACGTTATGGTCTCACTGGGACTATAATGCAAAATAAGATAATGGAATTGTTCAATCTATTCGACTGGGTTTCACCTGGATCCCTTGGAACACGCGAACACTTTCGTGACTTCTATGATGAACCCCTCAAGCATGGGCAGAGATCAACTGCTCCTGATAGGTTTGTCCAAATTGCTAATAAGAGAAAAGAACACCTTGTGAAAGTTCTTCGTAAATATTTGTTGAGAAGGACAAAGGAAGAGACCATTGGGCATCTTATGATGGGGAAGGAAGATAACATCGTGTTTTGTGCAATGAGTGATGTGCAAAAACGTGTTTACAGGAGAATGTTACAGCTTCCTGACATTCAATGCCTTATAAATAAGGACTTGCCTTGTAGTTGTGGTAGCCCTCTTACTCAAGTCGAATGTTGCAAGAGAATAGTACCAGATGGAGTTATTTGGCCTTACCTGCATAGAGATAATCCTGATGGTTGTGATTCATGCCCCTTTTGCCTTGTCCTTCCATGCCTTGTCAAGCTCCAACAGGTGAATTCAGATCTATGAAATTTTTGTCTCTATTTTTTATTATACCGTCCTTGCAAAGTATATTTATAAGAACTTTGTTCACAGCTCTGGACATCTGTTGTAACTTAGTTCATTTGTAGGAGATTCTTCTTTGTAATTGTAGGAAAACATTTATTATGATTCAACTCTAATTGTAACAGGGAAAAACAGGGAAGACAATTGCTTAATGAAAGAAAATATGTGTTTGTTATCTATAAAGATAAAAGTAGATGATCTGATGATGACAGATATATGAATATTCAATTTTAAAAGGATATGGTTTGCAATAAATTTAAATCTTGAAAGTGAACGTCAAGCACTCTTCATTACATGGTGGTGGATGTTGCTTATTGTTTAAACCTCCAGACTGGTAGGCTTACATGGACTTTGTGTTACATTGCATAATTATAAAAATAGTTTCCTTCTTTTACCTTTTGCATACTGGTAGTAGTTGATCACCATTCGGGATATGGTTTATCAGGATTTTCTATTTTTGACATTCAATTATATTGAATGAGATCGATATGTTCTGTGGAGAAATTAATTTACCCAGGAGTTTCAGGATTTTATGCAAAAATTAGCTATAAAAATCAATGCTTACTGACAATATTATATTTATAGGAAAAAAAAACTTGTAAGTGAACCAAGGATTTGTGATTTGAATTGCCAATTTGATAAATGCCTTTTTGTGAGATCCTTAAGGCACAGGTTGTACAAGGCCTTGTAGTTCACACTTTATTTAAAGGTTTCTTTCTTCCATGAAAAAACTTATTTACAATTATGATCAGTATGCATCATTACATTATTTTGATCTTACTTGTGTATGTATTTTTGTGCTAGATAAGCAATCACCTTGAGCTCATCAAACCAAACCCCAAAGATGACCCTGACAAACAAAGTAAAGATGCAGAGTTTGCTGCTGCTGTCTTTGGCACTGATATTGATTTAGTGGGTGGGAAGACACAAAATGAAAGTTTCATGGGTTTAAGTGACGTGAAACATTGTGGCAAAATGCGAGCACTTGAGAAGCTATTGTTCTCATGGTTTTCACAGGGTGACAAAGTTCTCTTGTTTAGCTATTCTGTAAGGTGAACGAGTAATATGCCCTTCAGATCATGTTTGATTATTTTCTGGTTGCCTGTTAAGTTAGGACGAATTTTGTACAATGGTGATTCAAATTCAAGTTGTTTTACTCAAATTTATGTCTTTTTATATTCCTGCTTTCAACCCTTAAATGGATAAATCTAGGTGTTGTGGTAGTTGTGTTGTTGAGAACTTCCCCTTATTTATTGCCTTTATGCCTTGGTGGTGTCTTTCAGTCTTTGGATGACCAAAGCACTGAATTTTGTTGGCATTGGTAAACTGCTCTCTGCATGCCTTGTTTTCTTCTGAAACAATCTTTTTTCTGCTGTTTAACTTTGAGCTACTCTTTCCAGGATGCTGGACATACTGGAGAAATTTCTCATTCGAAAAGGCTACTGCTTCTCAAGACTTGATGGGTCCACTCCTACAAATTTACGCCAATCTCTGGTTGATGATTTCAACTCAAGTCCAAGCAAACAGGTACATCTCAAACCTAATAGTTGATTAAGCATTTTCCCAATTCAATTTGTGATTGGGCGCTTGTTTATATTCTAGATATTCCTGATATCAACTCGTGCTGGTGGGCTCGGACTGAACCTTGTCAGTGCAAACCGAGTTGTAATATTTGACCCTAACTGGAACCCGGCTCAAGACTTACAGGCTCAGGACAGGTCCTTTCGATTTGGACAGAAGCGGCATGTCCTGGTGTTCCGTCTTCTTGCAGCTGGTTCACTTGAAGAACTTGTTTACTCACGTCAGGTATATAAGCAGCAGCTCTCGAACATTGCTGTCTCAGGAAAGATGGAAAAACGGTATTTTGAAGGTGTCCAGGTACCAAATTCTATGTTTTTGGTATTACGGTTTTCATTTTTGAACAATTCTTAAACATTAATACTTGTTTTCTTGCAGGACTGCAAAGAATTTCAAGGAGAGCTATTTGGCATTTCCAATTTATTCCGAGATTTGTCAGACAAGCTGTTTACCAGTGAGATCATTGAATTGCATAAAGAACATGGACATGAAACGGAACAACTGGAAAAAGTTAAGCTGTCAGAACAAACAGGTTCATCGGTATCAGAGTCTGAAGCCAGGTTATGTCATACATCTGCAACAAGTAAACCGGAACTTGAAGACCTTGGTATGTTTCATATACCCTAAATCTCATCCACTACGAAAGTCCTTTTCTTCTATAATGTCAACGAGAAAACAGTTAAGATGTTGGTGAAATGACAGTTACTGGCAGTTTTTTTGTTGGGTGATCATTACATATACATAAATATATAAGTAAAAGTGTTTCATTGGCATTTTATGGAACTTTATATTTCCTTTCACTATGTCTTGACAAAATTGGATTCAACATTTTCTGCCCGTTGAATCCTTGCTTTATGGTGGCCCGTTGAAATGAGAGTGGGTTTTCCATATAGCTTCCATACTCATCGTTCTTTTTTAATGTGGGAAACGACGCAGTGGGTTTCCCATATAGCATGTTTATTAATTTTAAAAATGCAGTTGTTATTAGGATAAAAAAAAAAAACTGTTTGCAATTTCAGCTGGAACTTGAAAAATAGCTTTTCTTTTCTGAAAGAATAAGTTGATTCTATACATTTGAAAATTTGTTGTTTATAGGTATTTTTCAATGAGTTTTTGTTTCCCTTTTCAACCTCAGACTTTTTTTGTGTATCTTTAGCAAAATTAATTATCTTTCGTAGATATTTGATTATGTTAGGGATGTGATTGGATTACTTTAGGGATCTGATTTGATTACATTTAATAGAAAAATATGATATGATTTGATAGGAAGATATTTTATCTAATGCTTTTTATCATTAAATATTGATTTTATTCTTTATTATTGAATCTCTTCTTTATTATAAGTAAGAATACTCATGTGTCTACAAGCAACACGAAATTCATTATATTTCTACTTGATTTCTCTCTTCTGAAAATTTCTTCTTGATTTCTCTCCTGAATATGATACCAAAGTAGGTCATCCTCCTTTATTTGTTTTGTTTCTAATCTTTTCAACTATCTCAGTAAACTTAAACAAAATAATTAATTTGTGTAACTATTTCAAACACACCTAAATTTTTTGTATCTCTAGGCATTGTATATGCTCATCGCAATGAAGACATTGTCAACTTTGGACCTGGGATTCAAGGGAAAATAAATGCCAACATCCCATCAAATGATAGCTTAGTCAAGCCAGGCATCTCTTTGAACCATCAAAGTAAAAAACCAGAGAAAAGGAAAGTTCCTTTGATTGATGATAAGAAGAGAGCTCAATATAAGCTCCTTGCTCAGTCTATGGGCATGGAAGAGCTTGCTTTTAGCAAATGGTTACTATCAGCGACTCCACTGGAGAGAGAAAAAGTGCTTCTTGACTACAAGAAGAAAAAGAAGATGCCTAATGGTTGAAATTTTGTATCATTTACTTGCAGTACCAAAACAATTAGTGTAAAATTTTGTACATAAGGATGTATAGGCAGAAATTTTGTATATTCTTGTGTTCTTCTCCATCATCATCGTGTTGATCGGAGTAATTTGACATTTTTGTATTACTTGCTTCATTTTTAATACACCGGTGAGCTGTAGTTTTATTAAATGATATTCACATAACTAAAAGTCACACTTCAAGTTTGTTTACATGTCTACGTTTTATTACAATCACAATTCTCAATTTTCTAATCTATAATGCAATACCTCACTTAATCTCTAACATCATTACCTTTCATTTCAAATATTCTTATTAATCACCTACCTGAATTTTTAAATGGTACTTGAATGTACTAAAAGTAAAAGTAACGCAACTTTTGTCATTCAAAAAATAACTAGATGAATTTCATTAAGAAAAATAAATTAGGTTGGCTAAATAGTAAGATTAATGAAAAAGTACAATAAGCTTGCATGTTTGCTAATCTAGATAAATTTTCAAAAAGGAGAAGTTGAAGAAAACACAACGACATTAATAGATATTAGCCAAAAAGCAGGAAAATAAAAGGTTTTCATTGCTGATTAAAGCTGGATTAAGAACATATGTGATTCTTATGCAAAAGGTTTCTAAGGAATAATGTACCAAATTTATAGAACAGAGGCTTCAAAATATTGCAATGATAATAATTGCAATAACAAATACATAGAAAGGAATGCATAACTTCAGATATAAGTGAAAATAAGGAGGGATAAACATGTCAAATTCTATCTTTCTTCCACTTTTTTTCCTTCGCCAAGAACCTTAAAAGCATTATTTTGTTCACTTCTTTCAAAAACAGTTTTCTATTTTATAAACTGTTTATGCCTAAAGAACATTTTAAAGAATATGTTCCCTCAGAATATTTCTTAAAAAACACTGTCCCTTGGGGAATTGAACAAAAAAACAAAATAACGAAGATGAAATAACATCTCACAAAAGTTTCTATATTTTGGTCTTTAAAACACTTTGAAACTTAAATAGATTGTAGATGAAAATTTAGAATAGTGTGCATGTTTTAGAAAACAAATATTAAAACAAAAAAGGTGATAAGAGATTCAAACAGGTCCAAAATTTTTCATTACTCAAAAGTCAAATCGGTTTATCCCATTTCACTCTACTTTTGACCTCAAGCAGCACATCCTAGAATCATGGATGCTACGCCATTAGATCCCCAAATACAAAAATTCCAACCTTCTCTTCTCTTATTGGTTATCTTCTTTGCATTTTGAATCTGGAAACTGGTTTTGAAGATTGAGAACCAGAACCCTGTGAAGATCAAATTCGTGATTAGCATAGATTTAATGATGAAACTGCAAAGCATTATGTATAAAAACCATGTTTATAAAATCTTTTCATTTATGATAAATAGTATTATAGTACCACATATATATAATCAGTAAATTAAATCCACCTGTGATGAAGCAGAACTTTGTTCTCTTGAAGATCTTTCTATATTCTCAGCATGCTCTATAATAGAGCCAGTAAAAGCCTGCAGAAAATATTTACTCGAAAAAATTATTGGTTGTGCTTGTCACATGGAATTTAGACTAAAGAGTGTAAAAACTACACACCTTGCGACTGTCAAATGATGGTTGTGCAGTTTGGTGTCCAACCTGAAAAGGAAATAATTGCATACATGTTAAGGATCAATTCTCCTGAAATGCTGTAAGGTAAAAGCATCTGCATAATTTTCCATCAAGTTCTTCGTAACATTTTTAAATAACTGTTTAAGAATACTGTTCAAAGCACTAAGTGCAACCTTATTATAAGTCTAACATACATTAACTAAATTTAAAATATCAAAATTTCAGTCTTCATTTATTCCGAAGCATAGCTTTCTCATTAGAGCTTTTAAAATGAAACCTAAGTATCCTACAATTAGATAACAGCCTTGAGCCCTTCAGAGCTGTGTTCTAACTTATGCTATGGTTAAAACAAAAGTTTACACAACTGAGTAAGTGCAGATTTGTAACGGATATGGATCCTCTCCTGTTCACAATAAACAGGAGAATCATATTTAATAAATCTTAACCATTTATTATGTTTATCATTAAATTTAACTGTTAAAATACAAACCACATAAAAAATAATGTAGAATAATTCTGCATGTTGCTTCCCACTACAAAATAGACATTAGTCTGTTATCTAAACCAAAGTAAGACAGTATTTCCATTTGGTTCAAAGCAGTATAAAACACTACACAGAAAATTTCATCACGAGCATAATACCTCAGTTTTTGATGTCACAGTTGATTGAGTTGGCTTTTCTTTAGAACCAACAGAAATCTTTTCTCTAGGATAAATGGATTGTAATGGTTTTTCCCTCTCTGACAGTTCAGAAACAACGGACATATTAATTTCAAAAAGGACACAAAACAGCTGACAACTACTAAACATGCAGACACAAAGGAAATGAGATGTAGGTTATTTGAGGACTAACCTCTGACCGTAGATTGCACTCCCAGGCTAGCAAACTGCATTTTTAAAATTAGAATGCAAAAGCATGATTCTTCAGCTGATGAGTTTACATAGCATACTAAACTTTAATGCCGAACTACAATAAAAGAAGATGGTATCTTACATTGAACTGATCAGATATATCTTCTTTACTATATTGCTTTTCTGGAAGCTCAGCTGTTATAATTTTATTATTAGTCTGATCCGGTAGTGCACTTTGACGAAGATCCTGTTTGAGCAGTCACAAAAAATGAGTTATATCAAAGTCTATTGTGCTAGAAACCTCTAAGCAAGATTTCTAAGACAAATAAAAAAAGTAGTAAAAGTATTACTTTTGAATTTGAGAGATTGTTATCAATATATCCTTGATAAGACATCTTATCGAAATCACCAGTAGTTTCATCATTTTCATCACTGTGATTGCCACTTTCTGCAGCAAGCTCTTGTTTCTCAAGTTCATCCATTATTGCCAGCATACGAGCATATTCCCCATCATTAGGTGCAGCATTTCCCAAATTAGCAGCATCTTGCTGAAGTTGACCTGGAAAAGGATATTAACATTTCAATTGATAATTATTTCAAAATTGCCATCATATTTACAAGCATGGCCATTGGTTGATGCATATTTCTACACTAACATGAAATAAAGTTTGGGTGGAATAGACATGATCTAAAACACACATGAACATGAGGAACTGTTAAGCTCAGAGAAAGAGCAGGAAAAACTGTGAACTCTGTTGGAGAATTCTTCTGCAAATATTGTTTAATACAAGCCAATGTTTTTCCTATACATTAGCTAAACTCCCATACACATATCTAGCCTAATTAAAGGGAAAATAACAGGTTTACAAAGTTACAACTGTACTACAACATAGACTCCTTGCTTTAGACACCAGCTGCTATGCATGAATTTGGTGGCTTTTAAATGACCAACGAATCCACCAATCCATTCCATTGAAGGAAGGTAGCTATACTGGTATCCAACGGACGACAATGGGATGCAAACAGAGACAGGGAAATCTAATTGTGCAGTGTCTGCCTTAGTTTTTGCATGTTTTTCCATCACAAATCATTGGACACAGATAAATTGTAGTGTTGACTTCTGAGTCTTTGCCTGATCTGTAGAGAGAAACAACCTACTGCCTGCTGAAAGATCCTTATTGTCTAATTCCTATACAGTTCATAAACCTAAAGATCCTTATTGCCTATACAGTTCATATACAGATAAAACTGCATATACAGTTCATAAACCTATCGGAATTAAACTGAACTGGAAATCAGGAATGCCCCAACCCCAAAATATGCAGACGGGATCAGACTTCAAATCTAATTTTCAAAACCGATTCAATCCAATTCGAACCAAAATTATATATGCATGCGCATAATTTTATAAAACAATGCACACCTCATACTAGGATTGTAGATATTTATGAAATTACTACATCAATTTATTGTCTCCAACCACGCACTTGCGCACGCACACACACACAATAAGGCTAGAACATGCCTGATTCGGATTCCCCTTCATTAGAGTCTTTCTCCACATAATCTTCCCTTATCTCCACAAGACCCTCCTGTGCCAAATTAAACAACCACAGCAATTAATAATTTTTATAAACATCAAAATAATATCAAGTGCTGACAAAAGCATACAAACACAAAAACAGAATATCATAAAAGAAATGTAGAATAGTGTGATGATAGAGTAAAACACCTTATAATTATAGAAATAAGGAGTTGATCCTATACACCAAGGAATATTGTTCTAAATATAGAAATAAGGAGGTGATCCTATATAATCAGGAATATCTAAATTATAGATGTTTTATTAGAAACATTTTATTTATTCTAGTGTCATATCTTTGTTATTAGAGGACATCAAATCTCCTCTATTTATTGTATTGGCTCCTTGTTCTCAATATAAACAAAGCACTCATGTTGTCTTAGAAACACGGTTTTAGGCTTTCAGCTCAATGTTTCTCTCTTCAGTAGAGTTTAACAACACCCTAAATTGGATTATTGGTTCAGTAAAACATAAAATAAAAAATAAAAAAATAATAAAAAAAACTAAACTTCTAATATCATAATATATGATGTGTTTGGGTACACAACTTGACTTAGTACTTATTATAAAAAAACTCATTCTAGAAGCATTTAAATAAGCACTTATAGGAGAAGAAAATAAGTATAACAAATTAAGTTTTTTTTCATAATCTAAAACTATACACTATTTTTTTAGAAACTATCTCATTTCGTATGAGAAAAGCTCAGTTCACTTTAAATTCTTACTTCCTTCTCTTGCAAGTGCAGGTGCTTACACGTAAATCTATCCTAAAATGGTCTAAAGGGTTAAAACAATCAAACCACAACCTATTTCTAAAACAGAGATGTCCCCCTCAAAATTGCCTAAACACAAATCAAATTCAACTTATGATCAAAGTGAAGAGCAAAACAAACAAGTGAACCCTCACCAAATTCAACTTATCATTAAAGTGAAGAGCAAAACAAACAAGTGAACCCTCACCTCTACTTGAGAAGCTGTGGCATTGAAAAATGAAGCCTCTGCTTCAAGGTCCTTGATATTAGCCTCAAGGGAATCAACCTGAGAATCCAAAGACTTCCCTCTTCGCTGCAAAAGCTCAACTGTTTGCTTCGAAGTTCTCTCTGCATAATACCCTTCTCCCAAAAGAACCTAACAACCAAAACAAAACCTTTTGCCACTGAGAAAGCGCACATTCAATCAAGGAATCCAAAGGGGGAGACACGTACCAGGAACTCATTGGTATGAATCAAACGACCAGGGAAGAACGCTGCTTTCCCAAACGGAACCTAAGAACCCCACAAGTTTGAAACATGAAAAGGGTGAAATTAATCATAAGCATTAAACACTCGATACATTTCAGGATTAGTTATGTTATTCTTCAAACAAAATTATAATTATATCCTGATAAAAATGACTAATAAAACATGCATTAAAAGATTTAACAAGTCATCCAGATAAAACATCAATTCTACTGATAACTCTAAAAACAGTACCTAAAGTTTTCAGCTTTTACTCACTCTTCCTCCTAAATTGAAAAACAAAACTCAGTTATCTCGGATTACACATTAATTTCCCGTGAAAAATGGTTTGTTTTTTGATTACCATGATGTCGTGGGAGAGTTCTTCAGGTAGTTTGTGGACAAGGTTGATAAGGTTGTTGTTATCAGCGATGAAACCTCGTACCCTATCGAGCTCGCCATGCTTGTCGGCAATGGCTTCTTCGACGCGCTTCGCCGCCTTCTGCGCCTCCTCTACTGGGAACACGGACGCCAGTGACGTCACAGTCCCTTTCTTCACTGATTCTTCCATGTCTCTCTCTGTTCTGTTCTTCGTTTTGTTGATTTGATCCGTGTTTTTATTATGCTAAAATTTAAAATAATTTAAAAAATGTAACTTAACAAAAATGATTTTGATAAAACTGTGGAGAAGAAGAAAAATAGTTGATATCGTGAGAGGAGGTTACCAATTTGTAATATCAAAAATAAATTATTTTTTTTAATACAGTATAAAATAGTATAATAAAATTGTTATAATGAAGACTAGATAAATATTTTATATTATGATGTAACGTTAATTTTAATTATTGATATTTTTTAAAATTTATTCTGTAATAAAGTTAAAAGGATAGTTTTAAAAAATATTTGATCACTTTTACCCTAGTTAGTAGAGAGAACACAATTAACTGTTGTTTGTTTGTATTCTATTAAACTAAAATAATATATTTTTAAAATAATATTAAATGGATTATGTGGAAAAAGATAAATATTTGAGATTGTGAGAGAAGATATTTACTTCTGAATCAAGGTTTGCTATTATTTGAGTAAGAAGAGTGTATGATTACCAATTTATGTTAATATTAAATAATAAATTATTTTTTTATAAAGAAATGTATTCAGATTATTTTTTTAATAATAATTTTTATAGTCATTGGTATGATAAACACATAACTATTAGTCTACTTGGACCATTTCAATTTATGTCACACGTGGTAAGATGAAATTGCAATGCCATTTTTTAAATTGAACATTTTTGTACTAAATTTGAATGTTTATACTAAGATTACCTTTTAATATTTGTAGTAAACATGAATGTTTGCAACAGGATTTTCCTTTTTAAGTATTTATAGTAAGATAATTTTTTTCTTTCTTGTTATATTATTCACAATGTGAGGGAAGGAGTTTTAAGTTATTTAGATTAAGAAGAAGAGAGTGGAAAGTTAATATTAAATGTGTTTTTTAGAAATAATCATTTGGTATATATTTAAAAAAATTAAAAAATAATTTTTGAAATATAAATTAGAGTTAAAAAATTTAAGTTAAAATAAAAAATTGTTACCAAATAAAAAGTTATATTTAAAAAAATAATACCTTAAAATAAATTATTTTATAAAATATCAAAATTTTGATTAACTAAGTTTATATTATTTATTATTTTAATATTATTTATTTTATTTGAACTTGAAAACATATATATTAATAAAATATTAATTTATTTTATTTTATTTATTACTTTAATAAATTTTTTAGTTATTACTTTTTTTATAATGTATAAAAATATTTTTAAAATGTTAAATTATTTTATTTTATTTATTAATTTAATTATTTATTTCTTATAATTTAAAAGTAATATAAGTAAGAGTACAAAATATGGATAAGTATTAACGACAAAGTTTTTATAATATAAGTTATTGTTACAAGACCAATCATCTTATATAATAATCTAGATCTCCTATCAGTAATGGGTTTCTTTCACAACTATATCCAATAAATACTCAAATATTCTCACAATTAATAATAATAAACAAGTATTCAAACTTCAAATTTTATTTCAGAACTATATTCAATAAATACTCAAATATTCTCACAATTAATAATAGTAAACAAGTATTCAAACTTCAAATTTTCATTACCTAAGGTCTCTCTATTTATAGGTCTTAGGTTGGGCTTTCCACCATATTTATTATAAAACTATGCTCAACCAAGTCTAATTATTGTCTTAATTAGTATTTATATGTTATTGTGACATCTTACTGGATGGATGATTTCTTCCTCCTTACTTCCTTACCTCTTTTCTCCACTTCCATATATTTTTGAAATTCTTAAATTACTCCTCATTAAAGTGTATAATATATCAGATTTACCCACATCCAACCTACGCTTCTATATATCTCACCCCTCATATTTTACAACTACATCGTCACTTTAAAGAATAGTCATTGTGAAGAGTTGTGTCATCTGTATCTGTCGTATCCATCCTATCTATTGTCGGTTACCATTGAAGGTTTTGTATTGGTGTTGATGAAAGAGTAATGGAAGGAGAAGGGAGAAGGAGAGGGAAGTGGGTGACGTTGTGCAGCATGGGGTGGAGGGACGATATTGCCTTTGGTTTTTCTTTCAATCCGAAAGATTGAAAAAACTTATTTAATGAGTGAGAATCAAAAAGATTAAAATGAGTAAAAAACTTATTTCAATCTACTATTCAATGTATCATCATATTTTTACTTTAAAAGTTTTAAATGTTTATAATATATCCTAGTCAAAAACAACAAAATTGAAATAAAATAATAGCATAAGCTAATTACTCTACTGGTATTGGATAACAAAAACTCGCCTTAATTTTAATATGGATAAAAAAAATTATTATGAAGAAAATAGAGAAAGTTTAAGGAATCTATACAATCTAACTTAACAAATAGATTAATGCAGAACAAATAGATTAATGCAGAAAAACAATGAGTAGCTCGAACTTGATGCGATACTCGATAATCTTCTAATTTTTTTGTAACACTTGCGGTGCACCCATTCCATAAATGTCTTTAGCGTGGAAAGTTTAAGATTTAATATTTTTTTTTGTTTTTCTAGGTTTGCATCTTATTTTTCGTGCTTTCTTCTTAAATACATATGCATGAATAGGAAATTAATATATTCAAATAAAGAATTAATCAAAACAAAACATAAGGGAATTATAGAGGATTGATGGAATGAAATGATACATTACGAAGATTTTCTTGCAAAAATTTTGTATGAAGTTTATTATGCTTTAGATTTTCATATTAGTTCAAGAAGATGAATTGAACTTCTTAAAAAATACCATAAACTTTTTCTAAATAATAAATTTGAATCAGTATTCCTTAAAATCTTTTAATAATATTATATTTAATATTTTTTAAGTTTTCAAAGCATACAATATGAATCCAAATTTATATAAAGTTATTGGAGTTAAAGAGTAAGAGAAGAATACTAAGAGAAAAACTTACTTTAAAAAAAAGTTATATTTTATTGTTTAATTACATTAATTAAGTTAATCTACTAATTTTTAAATTTTACGAAAACCTTTCAAAAAAATAAAAAAATATACAAAATAACACATTATCTTGAACCTTATAATATTTACATTATCACTTGTAAAATTTTATCACGAACATACCTTATTGAAAACTATAGTCAACATAAATACAACTAAGAAAATGAAAAAAATATTATGAAACAATATCACCTAAACAAATTTCATGTCACACCTGATAGAGAATAATGATGGAGTATATTCAAAGTAAAATTATTAAACTTTAATTCTTATTTAAAGATAAAAGACTTAGCTAGGTAGGTAATTTTAATCAATTATAAACATTCTTACTTATTAACAACTTAAAAATTATATAGTAGTTATCATTTAACTTTTATAGATAAACAAAGGATAATTTCAAAACAAAAAATATTTAATACATAAAAATAAATAAAAGAAGGAAAGAAGAAAATAAGAAAAAAAAAAAAAGAGAAGAAAGAAGTTCTTTTTTTGTAGCTTGAGCGAGAATAATTTTGCTCGAGCAAAAATCCACCTTATCCGAGCGAGAGATTGGTCGCTTGAACGAAAATAGTCCAGAGAGCACTCCTGTTTCATGATCATTTTCGCCTGAACGAAACTACTCTCGCTTGGAAGAGAATACATCCTCGCCTGGGCAAAAGCACTCCAGAGAGCACCCTATTTTGCTTACGAAGAACTCACTCAAGCAAGCTGTATCTCGCTTGGGCGAGACTCGCAGAGTGAACTTTCTGCAGAATTCGCTTGAGCGAGATTTTCCCGCTTAAGCAATTTTATCAGAGAATGATTTCTCAATTAAACTAACTTTTGACTGTTATCAAGTATTATCATGCATTTAAGGTTCAAAGTACTACATAAAGTGTTTAAATACATCAAACTTATATACAACTATCTATGTGACAAAAGGAAAGACCATCACAGGGTCATAAAGTCTTTAAATACATTTAAACATATCTACGAGTGTATATAAAACAAAAAGATGACCAAACTAAGGTCATACACTCTTTAAGGTGTTCTAGAACCTGTATCTGCACCTGCTCGTGTACATAGTATAGTCATCGCAATTCACAACACAATGAGACAAGCAACAGTAAGCTAGTGAAATAATGTTTTCAGCTTATAAGAGTGAAAAGAATTGAAGTAATTAGATTACAAATTTAAATATCAATTCTAAAGTCAAATACAACTAAGTTTAACATTCAATCGCAAACTTTCATACTCTATTCCAAATTCATTAATCTCATAAAGATTCATCAGCAATCATCGTACCTTAATTTCCTTTCAATCCTCAGTACTCTGATCTCGTTTCAATCAAAATAATTGCAAATGGATTCATCATTCAGTCATAACAATAATCATATTCAACCATTCTAAAGCTTATAGGTGCATGTGTAACCACGGTACCTTGGTTTCCTTTCAACCCTTAGTACACTGGTTTCATTTCAACCAAAATAATTACATATGAGCCTATAACTCAATCATCACACATATCGCACAATTCAATCATACTGAAGCACATAGATGTATGTAACCATGGTACCTTGGTTTCCTTTCAACCCCCAACACACTGGTTTCATTTCAACCATAATGATTACATACAAGTCTATAAATCAGTCATTACACATAACACATCAATTCCATCAAACAACAATCAAAATGTTCACACATGTTTCTTTCTAACATCATTACTTAAAATAGTTCAATTAATCAGACCAGATCATAATAGATGACCAAACTCAATCAGTGTTCAAGGACCAGTCAGACCTACAAGAAAGACTTGAGCATTGATAATCATATATCTGAGTCTTTTGTTCTAGGGTTCTATTTGAAATTAAATAACTACTACTAGTTTCTCTTCAAGTTGAGAGAAACACTTCTCTCAACTGTTATTGATGACAAAAACTTAATGAAAACCAGAAAAAAGGAGTCTTTAGAACAAATATGAACTTACTCTGTTTGAGGTTCTGATTGGTTTGAAATGGTCCTAGGATCCTCAGCTACTGCGAGGCTTAATCAGATTTTGAAACAGAGAAAATATAAAAAATGAAAATCAAGAGAGAAGGAAGATCCATATGGAAGATGAAAGATAGGAGAGAGAAAGTGAAAAAGAGGTGCTTTTTTTTCTTGATTCTTATCTTTATTTTTAGAAAGGGTGGGGTTGTTATTGGGGATTACATTACAAACTAAAATAATATTTTATTAAGTTTCACAACTTTTTAATTGATTAAAATGATATTTTAACCTATAATGTACTCAGTAATTCATTGAACATTAATTTACCTGTCAATTATAGTTGGCATACTTTCTTATAAGTTAATAACATTTACAACAATGGTGCAAACATAACAAACTCCCTCGTAAGATATAAAAAACAAGTATCCAATTGAAAAATAAATAATTTTTTCTTAAAAGAGGTTGGATAAACTATTCTTATGAAGAAAGTCAATCTTCTTTCTCACTCACACTCTTATAATTATGATGTTTTCCTGTTTAATTAATGGATATGACATATCACATAAAACTTTACTAAGTTAACTTTATTTTTCAAATCCCAATTGTTCTTTTAACTACATTTTTGAGAAAAGAATTAATATGAAAATAATAATATCAAAGAATATGAAAAGAATTCGAAACTTATTAACGGAAATCGAACAAGGAAAAGGTATTTGTACCTGAAGTACACACCGAAATACCTTAAATGACTCTAATTTTTTTTAAATATCTAATTTGCTTATAATGTAAATAAATATATAGTTCAAAATTCTATATGCTCATCAGTATAACTTCAAGAATCTTTCTATTTACAATCTCTCCAAAATTTTTAAATTTATTTTGAATTTCAATTTATGCATGACAATGGCACGACTCTTCTAACTAAGTCATTTTCTTATATCAGTGTAATCATTCTTTACTTATGGATACAAAATATCTTTCGTTTCCATTGGTTTGATTAGTAGTCTCATCAATGAAACAAATAAAACAAAAATTAAATATTACAAAGCACTAATACAGTTATATTAAATATTTAAATTCATGACATAAATGTTACACAAAGTTCACAAACACAAAGTTTAATACATGCCACAGTGTTTGACATGCCAATACTAAGTAAAAAACCAAATCTCAATCTAATCACTTACGTTCATTTGGGTAGTATTTGGACATAATCCATTCAAGTAAATCATGCATGGAATCTTGCAAGCACATAACTATGATTCTATTTTGAGGATCTTTAATCGATTCAATAGCAAAACCATATACTGAAGTGTCCATCGAAGGAAACTTTTTCCTTAGTCTTCTCAGGACAGCTATGCAATTTGGCATGCAATATTTTCCATGTATATCAGAATTGCCTTCAATTGCATCTCTCTCAGCTTCACTACAAATTTTTTTCCAGAATTCCACTCGAGACTTTTTTCACTGGCCATGATCTGTCATGCATTAGAAACAAAATTAAATTAACTTATACAAATATAAACACAAAAGAAATATTTTTAAGACCTACTTTTTACAAGAGAGGACCCAAATAATGGTTATAGAAGTGAAACAAATGATGCCAAGTATACTTGTTAGACAAAATTAACTAACCATTATTAGGCATTTAAATAACCTCACAATCCTATTAACCACATATCAACAATGGCAACACTTTTATATAATCATGATTATTTACTTTTAACCATTTGTAAAACAATATTTATATCAATAAGCAAAATTAAGCTTGTACAAGTGTTCAATACTCTTTCCATAACGAGAGATATGTAAATAAGAGAGAATAAAATAAGAAACTCTAAATGATTTTTGAAAGATAACTATTAATGCTGAGAGATATGTAAATAAGAGAGAATAAAATAAGAAACTCTAAATGATTTTTGAAAGATAACTATTAATGCTGACAAAAGAAGAAAGATAAAAGTTAAGAATCAGATTAGAAACAACATACATAAATAAACAGAAGATAACATAGTATAGTGTCATTAGCTGCTAATTTCTAATTGTATATATATATATATATATTTTGGTAAATAAACATAAGGGATAATAGGTCAGAAAAATAAGGACTGCAAGTTTTAAGATATGTAAGTAGAGAAGAAAGATACAATAACAAAGAACAATGATGAGGAGCTATAAAAAATAAAAGATAATTAAGAGACAAAAATAATAAAATAAATAATTTAGAAAAAAAATTCAAATAAATTAACGAATGTAATACCAAATGACTGAAAGTGAGGAAATTAACAAAAGTTCAAACCTTTTCCCACAACAAGAGTAAAAAAGAAAACTGACCGAGAAATCCAAAATACAAACTATTTTAGTGATATTAACTGAGAATTTAGAAAAATAATAAAAGAAATAATTTAGAAAAAATATTCAAATAAATTAACGAATGTAATACTAAATGACGGAAAGGTAGGAAATTAACAAAAGTTCAAACCTTTTCCCACAACCAGAGTAAAAAAGAAAACTAACTGAGAAATCCAAAGTACAAACTATTTTAGTGATAGTAACTAAAAAATTTCAAAACTGAGTAAAAATACCTAAGATAAAGAAAAGAAGAGATTAGAAAAGAGAGAAGAGGAATGTTTCTTCTTGGTAGGTAGGTTTAGAAGAAGTGAGAGATTTTTATTTATAGGTGAGCACCTCCTAGTGATTGCATAAGAGTATTAAACACTTAGAAAAGTACAGTCACAACCATTCAAAACCATTAATACAAATTTTAATAGGTTTTAATGACTGTAAAGGGATTTAATGGATTTTAAATAGTTTTGTAATATCCTAATTTACAACACACTATAGGATTCCCAAATAGGATCATAACAAATTTACTAGAAAAAAAAGGCTGGTTAAAGGCTCAAGCAAGTAAAGTAACTTTTAGGCCTCAAAAAATTCTAACACCAATACACTATTATAAAATTAAAAGTATTTAATTTTAAAATTATACTTAAAAATCATTTTTAATTAAAAATATAAAACATCTTAACCACCCTACTCTAAGTTTACATGGGTAATATAAATATTATTTAATGACTTTAAATTTATATTGGTAATGTAAATATATAAATATTATTTAATGAATATTATTTTTGGAACTTTCTCCAATAAATTATGAATGTTACTTTAAAAGACATTTAACTGATAAGGAATCCTAAGTATTAAAACTTTCTTTGTATATCTACTTTCTTTATCTGACTCTTCCACTTATTTCATTCCTTTGTCTGACATTTTTCACTTATTGTTTTTCCTTCTCTCAGTCTTTCATTGGTTTTTTCATATTATTGCTTCAATTTGAGTGTTTGAATGTCATTAGACCATTATCCAATTCCAAATTTGTTTTATCATTCTATATTGTGCATTTATTATCAAATTGATCTCAAAATCATTTTATTTTTTATTATTGTTTAATTAATTTAAAAATAATATGTGCAAAGTTAACTAAGAGCATTAGAAATTTAAAATTTATAGATTAAATTTAAACCCTTACCAAAGGACATGACCAAAAGATAGAAGATGAATTTTCAAGCCAAGATAATAGGATGAAGTTCATTGTTTTGGCAATCAGATTTTATGTTTTTAATTTAGTCTCATTTTATATACTTATTATATTCAATGTTATATATATATATATATATATATATATATATATATATATATATATATATATATTAGTTTTTAATTTTATATACAAACATGTCAACTAAAAGATATGTATCAAATTATTCAAAATTTAAAAAAGAAGAGTTGAGTTTTTTGTTGAATTAAAAAAAAAAAAGCTATGGATAAATTTATAAAAGTAAATAAAAAAAGTGAATTAGAAAATACAGGGTAAGTGTTATTTGAATGAAGGAGAAGGCTTATTGAAAGACTTATTAGTAGAAAACCTGATGTACATTTAATGTAATATGATGCAGAAAAATGTATTTATACTTTGAAAGATTTGTATATGAGTCATCCCAAGATGGTCTCTTTTTACTAATAAGTCTCTTAATTTCGTATCAATATTCCCAAAAAAAAGAAAAATGCCTAAAGAAAAATATTTGAAACATGATAATTTGTTGAATTTTGATGGTTTAGATTTATTTTTAAAATTAAATATCTTAAAAGAAATTCTAGGATTGAAAAATGATAAACTAATTAACATTCTTAATTATATAAAATAAATAAATTCTTTTCTAAATACATATATAACATATAAAATAATTTTAATCATTACAGTTATTCCAGCTAAAAGAATTTTTCAAAACTTAAACTAATAAAATCTTATTTAATGTCATATATAACAAAAAATATCCTCTTGAAAAGCTTTTGCTACCATTACTTACAAAAAGAACATGAATATTCCAAATATTACGAATTAAATTGAAGAAAACATTATCCATAGGAAAATTCAACTAATGAGAAAGTAACATAAAAAAAGTGGTTGAAGTGGAATCACAAACCTAATAGACCGAAAGAAAGGGAGGGAGCAAAAAATAGAGTGGAGAAGGTAAATTATAGTGATGGTGAGGGAGAGTGAGAGGTTGTGAAGTCAGAGCAATAGTTCTTAGTTTCGATCATGCATTTGAAGGGTGAAGAGAAAAAGAGAGAGGAAAGTAAAGCGAAAAATATAGAGAAAAAAAATAAAGTGAAAAAAATAAAGTGATATTTGACGACCGTAAAGTAAAATATATTTACTAAACAATATATTATTGTATTATTAATATAATATAACAATCTAAAATATTAATATATTTTTTTAACTTAAAATACTAATATATATCAATTTCTTGCACGTATAAGACTTTTTGTTTTCTTTTTGTATTTCCATCCATGCAATTCCAAATTTTATATACCAAATGGAGATAACTTATATTTGTATTACTTTTTAATAATAATATAATAAGCAGAAGAATGAACTGCTCTTATCAATCATCAATCAATAAAGTTTTTTTTTTTTTTTATTTTACAAATTATGTGATATCCACTTGTCACTTTTATAATAAAAGCATTCATTATTAGTAATTTTTTGAAGTCATTTTTTTCTTTCATAAAAAATCATACAATATCCACATTATCCTTTTCATAAAAAAAAAATCATTCATTATTAATAATAATCTTTTAAAGCTATTTTTTCCAAACTTTTAAACTACTTTAGCATCACTGTAATTAATGTTTTAATAAGTTAAAATTATTCAAACATTGATAATCTCTCACAAGAAAATTTTAATATAGGAAGCATCATTTATAATTTATTTGACCCAATAATATTATTGATATGTATCAATATTTCTTTAAATATTTTTTTCATAAAAATATTTTTCAATATAAGATTCAATGTATTCATTACATTGTTGATATGTAATGAAAATTTTAATATAGGAAGCATCATCTATAATTTATTTGACCCAATAATATTGTTGATATGTATCAATATTTTTTTAAATATTTTTTTCATACAAATATTTTTCAATGTAAGATTCAATATATTCATTACATTGTTGATACGTAATGAAAATTTTAATATAGGAAGTATCGTCTACAATTTATTTGACCTAATAATATTGTTGATATGTATCAATATTCATTATACCAAGGGATTAAAGAAAATTTTGATTTTCATTCTATAAAGACATGTTTTACATACAATTACATTATAAGTTTTAAGAGATTTAAAAAGTATTTACGAGATTCTTTTTTATAAGAAAATATACTCTTTTAATAAGAAATCTTTGTTAAATGAAATGGTGGTAATTTTCAACTTTAAACCATCACAACAATTTTAAAAACAATAATATCTCAAGCTTTAATACTAAAAAAAATTATAAACAATTTTTTAATTTTGGTTAACACTATTATTTATTTATTTTTTCCTCACTAGAAACAAGTAGTACATTGATGTTTTTTCCGTTGAATTCTCTATATTTAATTTCACTTTATTGTCCAATTGTTTAAACTTAACAAGTTTTGATAAAGTCATCTTTGAACAAATTATAATTCCTCATCCAACATCTTTTAACAAATGAGCTTTTAATTAAATATAAAATCCGTTAAATGAACAATCATACAAATTGTAATTAATTATATTACTTTTATCATTGAAAATCTTTCTTAATTTCAAAACATATTTCCGCTCATTTTAATTTCCTATAATAAAAAGAAACTAAATATAAAGACATTAAAAATTAAAAAATAATGCTATTTTAATATAACACGTCAAAACGCCATGAATTAAAACATACTTATAGCATAATATATATTACATATTTTAAAAATAATATTAAATTATCATATTATTTTAAAATAATATTAAAATATTATTTTACTCCCAAGAAGGAGTCCTTTTTTTTTTAATTATGAAGGTGCATTTGAAAAAAAATCAAATAAAAGAAAAATATTCACATGTTAAAAACAAACACAACTTCCATAAAACCTAGACCTTTCAAAAGCTTGTGTCTCTTCCACCTTCCTCTATAATTTCTCTTTTGTGCTTTCTATTGTTCTCCTTCCTCATATGTAAGAAATATTTGTATTTATTTATTTTTTATATTATAGTGAAATCTTTTCAAGTTTTCTCAAAGCAATATAAAAGACAAATTTTCATTGTTTACGTTATTACATATTTACATGCACTTTTATTCTTACACAAGCTTTTCAAAAATATTTTAAACTTATAGTTTTTAATGTGTAGACGATCTCTTCCATAGCAGTCATTCCAAATTATGTAAAGAAAGTGTTTCAAAATTTTATTCAACTTTTTTTTTCCAATTAACCTTCTTTTAGAAATAACTAAGTCAACTTAATTACACCTTTTTTTATATATATTTTTATTTTATTTTTCCTATACCAAACACATTACTCTTCTTTCATTTCTCCATTTTTTTTTCTTTATACAACATTTTTTTTCCTTCACTAAATAAATGCAAAATAAAGATAGTAGAGTATATTATAAGAATATATTTACTCTTAAAATCAAGTTACTCCATACAACCTTTTCATAAGACTCACTTATTCAATTTATCCAAATTCTAGAGTGAATTGGTTTAGTTAATAACCTTAAATTCTTATTAAACTATATATTGTTTTTTCAAAATTAGTTGCAACATTGAGACATCTTTCTTTGTTTAATATATTTTTATCATCTTCAATTTGTCTATTGTATCTAATTATTAACATATTTATTGTTAATTTTTGTTCACTATGTGTGTGAACTGTAAATATAAGATTTCAAATTAACCTGCCAGAAGACATTAAAATATATCTTTTTTTTAGTTATAAATGACAGCAATGGCATTCTAACCAGTAAGCTTAGGTGATAATTGACTCAACTAATTTCGTTGATGATGGTTGGGAAGAAATGGTAGAAACTGGAATGATGGAAAAAAAATGGAAATGAAAATGGTTTGGTTTAGAAAAAAAATGAGAAATGAAAAAAAATATATTATTTTTTTATTATTATTTATATTGTTATTATTATGTCATTTAAAACATTGTAAAAATATATATCACGTGTATGTGAAAATCTTTTCATACTTTTCGCATCGTTCTCTTCATTTTCGTGTGAAAGATTAAAAGAAATTTTTTTATCAAAATAATGTAAGTATTCTCTCATTTTATTAAAATAGACAAATTTTTAAAATTTCACATATATAGATAAATAGTGTTTGGAAACACGATTTCTTCTTCCTGAAAATGTGCTTTCAAGTACAATTTTTACTAAAAACAATTCATCTCAATAAAATTATACTTTGAAGTACGGTATTATTTTTTTTTTTCAGAAAACTGTAGTTAAAAATACGATTTTAATTTTTTATAACTTTTCTAAAAATTGTGCTTTGAAACACATCTTTAATAGTTTATTTTATTCTATTTTAAAATAGTGCTTCAAACAATTTTTTAATTTATTTTTTATTATTTAAAATTTTGCTTTCAAGTACATTTTCAATTGTTTTAAATCACATTTTTTGTTTTTCATGTCTTTCATGATTTTTTTTTTGTTTTTTAATAATTTATTTAGAAATGATTTATTATTTTTGTTAGAAAAATGTGAACAGATCTAACTTTACCTTAAGAACTTTTTTATTATGTGATTCACAATAAATAAAGCATGGAAATATATTTATTTCTGAATATCTTTCATGGGCAAATTTTTCAAACTAGTGAAATTTTTTTGTGAAATTCCTGAAATGGTGTATTTTTAGTAAATCGTGCATAAGACACACAATATCATTGTAAATAAATTCGTGCTCCTATTCCACAATTTAATATAAGATTAAATGAAATCGCGAAAAGAGGACACAATCTTGATTTACTAGATGAAATTATGTATCTAATATTTCAATTAATGAGTTAATTAATGTAGTGAGAATACTGCACAATTTTAGTAGGGTTAATATTCTCCACCCATTACTCTTCTGTTTTGTTTGACAAGTGTGATCTATTGTGTAACTAAAATAAATACAAATTTAATTTAATTTGAATAGAGGAGTGGCTACTGAGAAGAAGAAAAGTTACATGCTATGAATTTAATTCTAATATAGAAATAGATTTAGTTAGTAATAAGTATAATTTAAAAACTAACAATAAATTTATTAAAAAATTATATAATATTTTTAAATTTTTCATTCTAAATTTATTATTAAATCTTAATTTTATTTTAAATTATTTTTATATTAGTAACTAAATTCAAATATTAAACTTAAACTTAATTTTGCTAAATATATTTTATTACTAAATTTTAATTTAATTTAATTTTTCTCTTCAAAATCAAACTTACTTTTAATTTAGTTCAATATATAACTCTCATACTTACTTTTAATTTAGTTCAATATATAAATCTCATACTAATCTCATACATAAAAGTAAGTTTAATTTTAAAAAGAAAAATTAAATTAAATTAAAATTTAACAATAAAATATATTTATCAAAATTAAGTTTAAATTTGATATTTGAATTTAGTTACTAATATAAAAATAATTTAAAATAAAATCAAGATTTAGCAATAAATTTAGAATGAAAAATTTGAAAATATTATATAATTTTTTAAATAAATTTATTGTTAGTTTTTAAATTATATTTATTACTATCTAAATCTATTTCTATATTAAGAACTAAATTCGTAGCATATAATTTTTCTTCTCATTAACCACGCTTCTATTCAAATTAAATTAAATTTGCATTTATTTTAGTTACACATTAGCAATAGATCTCATCTGCCAAACAAAAAAGAAAAAAAATGGGTGGAAAATACTAACCCTACTAAAATCAAGTAGTATTCTCACTATATTAATTAACTCATTAATTTCATTAATTGAAATATTATATATATAATTTCATCTAGTAAATTAAGATCATGTCCTCTTTTCACCATTTCATTTAATTTTATATTAAATTGTAGAATAGGACCACAATTTTCTTTTTACAATAATATGGTATCTCTTATGCACAATTTACCATATCCGAAATTAAATAAAAATATGCACCATTTTAGAAATTTAAAAAAAAAATTACACCAGTTAGAAAAATTTGCCTCATTCATGCCATCATCAGTATAACTTCAAGAATCTTTCTATTTATAACTCTCCAAAATTTTTAAATTTATTTTGAAAATTCAATTTATGCATGAGGACGAACACAATTCTATCTATGTCATTTTCTTATATGAATGTAATCATTCTTTACTTATGGATACAACATGTTTTTCATTCTAACATATGTTGTAATTTTCACTTGTATTTTTAAAAATTTATAACCCAATTTTATCCTCTAAATAGAAAACATAATAAATGTTTTGCTTGCTTCATTTTATACTTATTGTGATATTCATTTAATTGATGTCTTTATCCAAAATTTACATGTCCAAAGGATAACTTCCTGAGATATTCACATTTCCATTGGTTCGATTAGTAGTCATCAATGAAACAAACAAAAACAAAAATTAATACTAATACAGTTATATTAAATATTCAAATTCACAACATAAATGTTATACAAAGTTCACAAACCGCAAATTTTAATACAGAGCCACAGTGTTTGACATGCCAATACTAAACATAAAACCAAATCTCAATCTAATTACTTGTTCATTTGATCATATTTGAACTGAATCCATTTAATTAAATCATGCATGGAATGTTGTAAGCACATAACTATGATTCTATTTTGAGGATCTTTAACCGATTCTATAGCAAAACCAAATACTGAACTATCCATAAAAGGAAACTTATCCTTTAGTCTTTGCAGGACAGCTATGCAATTTGGCATGCAATATTTTCCATGTATATCAGAAATGCCTTCAATTTCATCTTTCTCAGCTTCACTGCAATTTTTTTTAGCAGTTCCAGAATTCCACTCAAGACTTTTTCCACTGGCCATGATCTGTCATGCATTAGAAACAAATTTAAATTAACTTATACAAATACAAACACAAAAGAAATCTTTTCAAAAGCTACAAGAGAGGATCCAATATACTGGTTATAGAACTGAAACAAATGATGCCATATTGTTCAAATTCAATAACCTCGTGATATAATTAAGTACACTCATGAGACAAAATTAACTAACCATTATTAGACATTTGAATAACCTCACAATCCTTTTAACCACATATGAACAGTGGCAACAATTTTATATAATCATGATTATTTACTTTTAACCGTTTGTAAAACAAAATTAATACCAATAAGCAAAATTATGCATGTATAAGTGTGTAATACTCTTCCCACAAGGAGATATGTAAGTAAGAGAGATTAAATAAATGATTTTTGAAAGATAACTATTAATGCTGTAAAAAGAAGAAAGATAAAAAAGTTAAGAATCAGATCAGAAAGAACATACATATATAGTGTCATCAGCTCCTAATTTCTAACTGTACATATATTTTGGTGAATCAATCAAATAGGTCAGAAAAATAAGCACTATAAGTTTTAAGATAAAAAAGTAGAGACAAAAGATATAATAACAAAACGAAAGGAATACCCAATGGCTGAAACTGAGGAAATTAACAAAAGTTCAAACCTTTTCCTACAACCAGAGAGTAAAAAGAAAACTAACCCAGAAATCCAAAGTACACACTATAGGGTTCCCAAATAGGATCATAGCAGATTTACACAGTATTTCTAAGTAGAAGAAATTAAACCTAATAGACCGAAACAAGAACAGAGTGGAGAACGTAACCTAATAGTGATAGATGGTGATGGAGAGAGTGCGTTGCGAAGTCAGAACAATAGTTCTTAGTTGGGATTCGATCATGCATTTGAAAGGTGAAGTGAGAAAAAAAGAGAGAAAAGGAAAGTGAAAAAGAGAGAAAAAAAAAAAAAAAAAAAAAGAAAAAAAAAAAAAAAAAAAAAAAAAAAAAAAGATATTTGACAACCATAAAGTAAAATATAGCTACTAATATTAATATAATATCATATTCTAAAATATTAATATATTCATTTTATTTTAACTTAAAATGCCAATATATATTATTATATTATTAAAATAGTTGTCAGATAGGCGTATTCTTTTATGATATCAAAGTATAGTTTTTTCAAAAAAAACAAAAACACGAGAAGAATAATATATGTTTTGTTAAACTACTATTAATGTTTTTTTTTTCTAAAAGTAATTTTGCTTTTCAGCTTAATGTGTATTTTAAATATTATTTTTTCCATGACTAAAAATTATTTATGTCAAAAACATTAAAATTTATCTATAATTATATATGTATATATTATATTTTAAAATGTGTATATATTATTCTCTATTTTTTTGAGGTATTATCTTAATTATTTCGTATAATATATTAATAGATACTTCAATTTATTTTTTAATAAGAAAAGAAGAGTATAATTGTATAAAAATGATTATAATAAAAAAGTTTTCCACTTTAATATTATTATGTTGAAGTTTAAAGTACTTTTACTACTTTTAACATATCTACTAGGAATAAAATCAGTGTGACACTACAGTTCCTAACTATTTACAACTACTTTTTTATGATACAATATTATATAATAATAAAATTAT
>Ga0209700_103623_pt1 | contig 29240 bp, 16 predicted proteins | sample SiratroredBW_FD_187528 | JGI IMG/M metagenome (GOLD analysis project Ga0209700, IMG submission 187528) | Root nodule microbial communities of legume samples collected from California, USA - Siratro red BW (SPAdes) (version 2) | ecosystem: Host-associated > Plants > Roots > Nodule | place: USA...
GCAGATCAAGTTTGGTAAAGATCGTGGCCCCATGTAACTCATCCAGAATCTCTTCAATAGTAGGGATTGGAAATAAGTCTCGGACTGTAATAGCATTGAGAGCACGATAGTCAATACAGAAACGCCAGGAGCCATCTTTCTTTTTCACCAAAAGAATCGGGGAAGAAAAGGGGCTTGTACTATCACGAATGATGCCTGCTTGGTGCATTTCGGCCACCAAACGCTCGATCTCCGCCTTCTGGAAATGCGGATATTTATATGGACGTACTTGAACTGGTTTGGAATCTGGCTTCAAGGGAATCTGATGAGTAATATCCCGAACAGGAGGCAACCCTTTTGGCTCTCGAAAGGCTACTGCGAATTCATTTAGCAATTGTTGCACATCATCTGGAAGGCTATGCGTGACAATGGGTTGGCCTTCCTGTAGATGTTGCATGGTATAAACAGAAGAAATATCATCATTAAGGAGCATCTTCTGTATACCACGATTTTTTAGTGGGTCTGGGCATAACAATTGTTTTGCATGCAAGGTGATAGGAGTTCCCTGAAATGTGAATTCCATTGTCAAAAGGTTGTAGTCAGTCAGTACGCGTCCCAAGCCTTGGAACCATGACAAGCCAAAAACCAGTTCAGCACCAGAAATTGCTAAGTGATATAGATCAACTGGGAAAGAAACTCCTTGTACTAGGATAGAAATGTTAGAGCTACATGTGGTGCACCATAGGAAATCGCCACTGCCCACAAAAACCTTGAAGGGCGAGATTGCGTGAGAAGGTATGCTTAAGCGGTGTGCCACCTCAGGCGTAATGAAATTGAGTGAACTCCCACTATCCGTTAAAATATTGATGGCATGTCCTCGGTAAGAACCCTTCAAACGTAATGTGCGAGAACTATACTGTCCTGAGAGAGCATTGAAACTAATCTCTGGCACAGGGTCGTTATCAGGGGGTGTGTCATCCATGGTTGCGTCGTCGGATGATGGGTGACATACGTCTTGGAAATCGTCAGGGGCTAAAAGGACAAAACACTTGGCTTGGCATTTGTGTGAGGGGTTGTACTTCTCATCGCAATAATAGCAAAGTCCTTGACGACGTCGCTCCCGTAGTTCGACTGCTGTAAAACGTTTGTAGGGGGGTTTAGCGGGTGTAGGGGTGGCGTCTTGTGTGTGTGTAGGGAAAGGAGGTGGTAAGTTGAGGGGTTTATTATGGATTGAGGAATGTGGCTGAGGTGGTTGTAGGCTTTTGGGGCGATTGGATGGTGGTGGAGAGAGGAAGGATGGCTTCAAGGAATGTTGTAAGGCGACGTGGTTTTGTTCATGAAGACGAGCTAAGGCAACTGCGTCATGGTAGGATGTTGGTTTGGCCAACCGTAGTTGACACTTCAAGTAATCATTCAAACCTGTCACAAAAAAACTGATGAGCCACTGTTCCGACAAACCTGTGACACGAGTAGAAAGAGCCTCAAACTGATTTTGGTAATCAGCCACTGTGCCTTGTTGTTTCAACTCTTTGAGGGCCTCTTGAGGGTTGGTGTAGAGATCTGTGCCAAATCGTTTCTGGAGAGCATCAACAAATACCAGCCAATCACGAGTATAGTCATTGCGGATTAACCACTTGTACCATGCATAAGCTGGGCCTATCATGTGAAAACTCGCAAATTTAATGCGTTGCTCTAAAGGAATTCCTGTAGCATCGAAGTATTCCTCCAAGCGAAAGAGCCAGTCATCCACGTCGGTGCCGTCAAATGTGGGAAGGTCACGCTTGAGATCTTTGTGGACTATGTGAGTGGTTGAAGGAGAAGCTTGACTAACAGGGGAAGAAGAACGGCTGGGACCACCGTTACTGGTGCCTTTATGGGAGGCGTTATTCTCAATCATACTCATCATTTTAGATAATTGTGATTCGATGCGCTCCTGAAAACTTGTGCGTTGTTCCTTATCAAGCCGCATGTCATTCTCGATACGAGCCAACTCATTCTCGATCTTGCTAAGTCTCGTGCCGTCAGCCATGGCCTCTCTCAATGAAAGCACCAAATGTTGAGATTTATTCGAGTCAATCTCAAAAACTCCACAAGAGAAATTCTCTTAAATCAAATCATATATTTTCTACCCTTTCTGTAGTCACATAATGGTCTTATTTAAAGGTGTGCACGTAACTAACATCCTATTTCTGTGCACTAGATAACTTGCTAAATCAAAATAACTACTTGATAAAATCATAACGTAACAAAATCTGTTAAAATAAACTAATCATGACGTAACAAAATCTGTTGCCCACGATGGTACTCCCGTAATTCTCGATTCTGTTTTCCTATTTCCTTGGGATGTATCATCTTCTCACCAAAATCTAACTGAAAAACTAAGCTCAACTCTCTTTTCTTTTCGTCTATGGATACAAAAATTATGGATCTTCACAATTCATGTCAAACATGACAAAACCCATTTCCACTCCCACTCCCTTTCAATATTCCCACAGGCGTGAATCTATTCGCCAATTGCACACTTGGCCTTTTTCCCTTTCTTTCAATTTCCCTAATTTCCCATTCTATAGTGAGGGTTGCCTATGGTAATAGTAAGGGGAAGAGATATTAAAAAAAAAATAGATTTTAACATGTGGGGTTTGGATTTGATAATGGGAAATGCAAGAATTTCCCCAAAGATGATCCAAGCTCCCTTAACGTGAACCATTTGTTCTGAAACTCAAATTTATTTCCATTATTAACTCACCCATTAACAACAACATTGAAACCACACTCATGCTACTGCCCCCATTCCCTTGAATCCTAAAACTCACTTTCAAACAAATTTTAGTATTAGTTTGAGGCAAAAAAAAAAACATATTTATCCCTTATTTATTGATTTAAATCCGATTTCAATTCCTCCTAATGTAAAATTATGATTCTATAAAATTTTGGTTACATATTTATTCTTTTAATTTTTTTAAATTAAATAATTATAGTTCATTATTAATACGTTTTCTAATTTCTAATAGAAAATGTTGATGTTAATTACTTATTTATATAAATATTAAAGGATAATATTTAATTATAAACTTTAATATAATTATTAAAAATACTTTACTTTTTTAATCAATTAGATAATATATTAAACTGGACTAAAATTCTTTAATTTTAAAAACTTAAAAATTAAAATTTGGTAATAATTTTTTATAGGCCGGACAAAGGAGAAATTAGTTCATTTTTCAGACTACAAAGTCACGAAAACGCAGGAAACGACGCCGTTCGTGTGTGTCGACAGTACTAAGAAGTAGAACACGAGCACGGAAAGCGTTACTTAGCGATCTCCGTGCGTACATAGATAGTGACACAAAGGAAGTAGAAACCACTTCTGCGCGACCCACCTTACCCCGTGAACCCCACCTCACCGAAACAAACCCCTGTTTCCGAAAACCCTAACCCTCGCTCCGACCGTCATGGACGGCGACGACGAGACCTCGGGTCCCATGATCGACGAAATCTACGCCAACGGAGGCGCCGACGACGGAGACAAGCGGAGCCGTCGCGCAATCATGAGCGGTGACCAGCTCGATGTCGAGGCGTACGCGGCGCTGTACTCGGGGCGCACGAAGATCATGCGGCTCATCTTCATCGCCGACAAGATGAACAACGCGGCGACGCAGCTCGAGGCGCTGCGCATGGCCTACGACGAGATTAAGAAGGGCGAGAACACGCAGCTCTTCAGGGAGGTCGTGCAGAAGATCGATGGAAGGTTGGGGCCGAGCTATGGCATGGACACAGCGTGGTGTGATGCCGTGGATCGGAGAGCGGAGCAGAAGAAGGAGAAACTCGAGAATGAACTCAATGCGTATCGGGTTCGTTTTGATTGTTTTTTGGTTGAAATTTGAATTGTTTTGTCCTAGTTTCTTTGGTTGATTTAGTCAGTTATTTTAAAATATAATTGCATATTTTTTCAGCTTATTTGAATCTAGGTTATTAATTTGTAGAACTTAGGTGTTACTAAACGTGTTCTTAGGTTTTGATCGTAGGATATTTTACACGCATGTGTAACTGATGGTAATTATTGTTTGTGAATGCTATGGTTTTAAATTATGCGACCTTGGCTGCAATTGCAAACTAAGGTTTTACATCGTGGTAGCAGTTTCGTGGATATTGTTGATATTTTGGGTGCGATTACGCGAACAAACCTTGATGTTGTGATTACTAAAACCTGGTCTTAAACTGCTTTTTTAAAACCTTGTGGTGGAGAATGAATAGTTAATTTCTTTTTATCTATTTTTGGTGAATTTTCTTGTTTGTTTCCAGCTCTTCTGTTGGCCGTTGGCTGAAATTATTTTGTGTTTGATTATGACATTTGTTCGTGGTGCTCCTCTGCTGCCAACTATTGTGTTTTTTACACATTCACTGATTAGCTTTTGTCTGTTAATTAGTATGTATTGCTTTGCTTTCAAGCTGCATTTTTGTACTCTGGTGCTTATTTATGAGCATTGAAGAGTTGGGTGTTTTTTATATGCAAATAGTCTTGTTTACGGTTCTTGGAGGGTGGTTGTCGTGCGCAGTTGTGTGCTATTGGATAGTAAACTCTGCAACATCTTGTATTTGGTGGTTGCCTTTGGCTTGGTTGAAATGTGTCCAACATGCAAGGTTTAAAAATTGTAACGTGTTTGGATTGCTGTTTGAATGACTAAAAATGTACATTTTTTACATTCAAAGACAGAAATTGGAGAAGCAACACCAGTGTCTCAATGAACATAAGGGTACATTATGTTGAAATTAATTGTCGTGTAATTTCAGTTTGACATGATTGTGGATTCTGCAGTGGATTCCCAGTGGAGCTTTACCTTATGTCTGTCATGTGAATGTGTTTTGTGTCCCTATAATTGACATGGTACCCAAACAAAGGTATAAATGAATAAAAATATGAAGCTAAATGGATATTAGATAGGTTTTTTGATTTAGTTATGTTCACTTGGGATGAGATTCCCTTGTATTTTGATAAGACCTGCTTTTTCATAAACTGCCATTGCTTCCTTGATCTGTCAATTTACTCATCTTGAATTTCATTTCTGCAGACAAACTTGATTAAAGAAAGCATTAGAATGGGATACAATGATTTTGGAGACTTTTATTATGCTCATGGTCAATTGGGGGAAGCTTTTAAAAGTTATGTCCGCACTCGGGATTATTGCACCACATCAAAGCACATTATTCACATGTGTATGAGTGCAATTCTTGTCAGCATTGAGATGGGTCAATTTCCTCATGTTACAAGCTATGTTAGCAAGGCAGAACAGGCACTGGATGTCCACGACCCAGTAATTATTGCAAAGCTACGATGTGCTGCTGGATTGGCTAATCTAGAGGCCAAAAAGTACAAACTTGCTGCCCGAAAGGTGTTGCTCCTTAGCTGTTTTTTTAACTCTAGTTTTGCTCAGAGTCAGCCTAGCTTAGATCAATCTAGCAGGATCTATGAAATCCATGACTTGGATTTTTGAGGATTCAACTACTCATTCATCATTTTTTATGTGTGATAACCTATTAACATAATTGCTTATAACTTTGTGAACCTTATTTTCATTATTTAATGCAGTTTCTAGAAACAGGACCAGAACTGGCAAGTCACTATAATGATGTAATTGCACCTCAAGATGTTGCAACATATGGAGGACTTTGTGCACTTGCTACATTTGATAGGGTAGAGTTAAAGGCAAGTACTCCATTATATTATTATGATGTTTTTTCTTATCAATAACTGAGTCATCAATAATGACTGAGACATTGGTGTCGGCGTCTTTATTTATTTATTTTTTCAATATTTGGCAGAGCAAAGTTATAGACAATTCCAACTTCCGCAATTTCTTAGAGTTGGTACCTGAAGTAAGGGAACTGATAAATGATTTTTACTCGAGGTAAGTTGGTCTTCTTGTTCTTTAATTGTTGTTCAATCATGTCATGTAGTTGGAACTAGTCACTAGGCGGCACTTTTTTTTGTTAACTTAATTCAAGTTAAATTACCAAAAAACACTGGTAGGGTAGGTGCATGAAGTTCTTCATTGTGGTGCTAAGCTGGTCTGAAAAAAATACCGGAATTTTAAGAAGTTGGATTGGAAGGTTTGCATGGAGAGTATACCATCACTTTGTTAGAAACAGTTAGACTGTAATTGATTGCTGTGAGGTTAGCCATCTGTTATATTGGTTATTGATGCAGTTAAACCTTTTTTTTTTTGGCTTAGCAAGGGGTTGGTTAGAATTCAAGTCATATTTTTTATTGTTGTCCTTTTGAGTTGTGTTCTGCGAATTAAACTATTGTATTTTAATGAATTCAGTTTTGATGTATTGTCAATGTAATAAAATTTGTGCTGTCAACTATTTACAAATAATCTCAGGTATGACATAAGTTAATAAATTTATCATACATAACAATGTGATTACTGTCTGAGTGCCATGATTACTAATAAAATTCTTATTTTTAATATTGTTGAATTGATGAAAACTAAGAAAAGGCTTCTTACATGATTACATATTTCAATATTTATTTTACTCTTAATTGTTTTGCATTAAAATATTTATATGTGTATATCTTGCTCAAATTATTTCTTCGCGGTGGCTTTCTTTCCCGTCTTCACATGTCTTTTCTGTGGCTTTATGGAGAATGTATTTATCTCGATCTCTTTGCTTTCTTTTTATCAGCCACTATGCTTCATGTCTGGAATATCTCGGGAACCTCAAAGCAAACCTATTGCTTGATATGCATTTGTATGACCATGTTGAGACTCTTTATGATCAAATTCGTCACAAAGCCCTTATCCAGTACACACACCCATTTGTGTCTGTTGATTTGAACATGATGGCTAATGCATTCAAGACAACTGTTGCTGGACTTGAGAAAGAGCTAGAAGCATTGATCACTGATAATCAGATACAGGTCTGGTTCTTAATTTGCCTCGATTGGTCTATACATAGATTATGTTGAATTTATAATGAAAAAATATCGACATATGCACATGCTATTCTTTTTTTAATGTCTGTGGTCTAATAACTTCGGATATTGGTTGGGGGTTATAAGGTCCTTGGTTCCAATTTTTTTTGCACCTTTACAATAGAACAGTCTAAACGGGATTTAAACAGTTTATTGTTGGTGGAACCTTTTGCAGGCTCGAATTGATTCACACAACAAAATTTTGTATGCACGGCATGCGGATCAAAGAAATGCCACCTTTCAAAGGGTTCTAGAAACTGGAAGAGAATTTGATCGTGATGTTCGTGCCATGTTACTGAGATCAAATCTTATCAAGCATGAGTACAATCTTAGAGCATTAAGGAAACTTTGATTGTGGACCGATGATAATGTGAACGAAATTGTGGTTTCTGGAGTGAAGGTAAAGATTGCCTTACGCTTGGTGGATTCAGTCAACGTTGCAAAACGTTTGTGCAAACATTTAACGGCACATTATGCTTTCTTTTTGTATATACTCTTTCATAATCTCAATTATTTTGTCATAAGATATTCATTTTCTGGTTTTAGCCCGCATCTCTTTTAAGGCAACTCCGTTGCTTAAGACTGAGTCTTGATGGCCCAAAAACATTCTCATGACCCGTCAACTCAACTCCTTTAACTAGCCTATTTTGGCAGGAAAAGTTGAAGTTTCAACCTATGGGTGGCCAGAGTTGGCTGATTGGGTTTATCTCCTTAACTGTTAATTGTTTGATGATTCTTAATCTTGGTAGAGTAGTATTATTCTGTCCATTTTTTTAGTTTTACTTATTTTAATGTCTTATGGAAATCGAAGGAATCAGTTATCATCGGACTTCATACTCAACTATAGATAGTGAAATCTGATTGATTGATTTGGTTTAAGTGTGTTTTTCATTTCATGTTTTGTTGCATAATGCGAACAAGTGCATATATGTATTTTTTTTGTTCCGTAATTGGGCTATATTAATTTTACTAATAATTGAGTTTAGTGTGAGGTTCTGTTATTTATATCATCAAATTTGAAAATTAAAGTTATTGTAATATAAAAAAAAAGAAAGCAAAATTAACCGTTTATACTCAGGAAATTTGTATATTTATTCTCGTGAGTAATATTGTTTTATAAAGGGGGAACCGTAATATTGTTTTATTAAAATATAGTTACACAGCTAAGCTTTGACGGTGAAATGTTTTAGTAACTACAATTATGCACTATTAATGTTCGTTTGTACTATATTGCATACGAAGTAGAAACTTGGAATTGAGTATGGTTATTATAATTATGATTGAGTATACAATTGAAATTTAGAATTGAATCTTTACTTATAATTATGTTAGAAAGGTTCTTCAGAATTGAAAGCACAATTTAAGGATTTAATGTCGGGGACTTCTAGTATAAAGGAACAACTTTGACATGTATAGTGAATAACTGACTCACGTTTAAACTAGGAGTCTAAAATATGTGGATTCTTTGTAATTTATTATATTTATAGTGTACTTTTATTTGAACTTAAATTTTTAAATGATTTCTTTTGAAGGTTAAAATCTTACACAAAAATGTAAAATAACTATATTTGTAATAAATTTAAATACTTTTATATTTTTAAAATATTCATGCATTTTTGTAAATTTTAAACGATTTATGAGGCTCGTTTCTATCCTCAACTCGTTTTACGATGATATTAAAATTTGTGTGTGAGAAAACGGTGGACATATCTTGCAGCAATTTTATGGTAGTTCTGAACCACATGCTGTTCCAGAATCCGAAGCATACACTTACTTAAGCTTGAAGGGTCTCTCCATTTCATTACACCTAATATAAACTCGACCCCACTTTCTCAATTAAAAATTCTTAATACTCTTTCTATTTTTGTACATTTTCTCCGAGACTCAGCAACTAATAAAATATTTATTAATAATTGTAAATCATGATTTTAAAATAATTTAAATTATAGATGTGAAGAATTAAAGTAAGTTTCTTTGATTTTACTTGCAACAAAATCTACATCCCATACTTCCGACCGGTGAAAGAGTGATCTTTGAGGCTCAGTCTCAACACATGCAAGACGAAAATGCTTTCACACTGAATCTCACACTCTTCATCTCTCAATAAACCCTTCTTCACTCTCATCAAACACACTTCATTCGTTCCCAAAACGCCACACCCCAATGCCGTTTTGATCCCATCCAATACGGTTTCCGATGGGTCACTTGAACCTCCCAGCCTCAAAGCGCGTGGGCGGCCCTCGCCAGTGGCGCGTGCTGGACGTCGTCACGGCGGCGTTCTTCGGCCTCGTCTTCCTCTTCTTCGTCCTCGTCTTCACGTCCATGGGGGACTCGCTCGCCGCCTCCGGCCGCCAGTCGCTCATCCTCTCCTCCTCCGATCCGCATCAGCGCCTCCGCGAGTCGGCGGCCATCGAGGCCGGGCAGCCGCGCGTGATCGACGCCTGCCCCGCCGACACCGCCGACCACATGCCGTGTGAGGATCCGAAGCTGAACAGCCAGCTGAGTAGGGAGATGAATTACTACCGTGAGAGGCACTGCCCGCCGCTGGAGAACACGCCGCTCTGCCTCGTCCCGCCGCCCCGCGGGTACAAGGTGTCGGTGCAGTGGCCGGAGAGCTTGCACAAGGTATGTGCAGTGTTCTTAATCATGAGAAAGTGATGCAAAGTTGGTGAATGGTGTTTAATTTATTAATTACAACTGTTTTAATTTTTAAAAGCTTTTCAGAAAATAGGTTATACAATGATAGTTGAAAATAGTTTTACGGTGTTATCCTATCATAAGGAAGTTTGTTGATTTTTATAGTAACTACTATAGAGGTGAATTCTTATTGAATGACAGTGTAAAAGTGCTTTGTAGTGTCAGTATATAGCCGTTATTAGACTGAGAGATTTTTACATTGTTAGCTAATTAGGAACTCCTCGGGATGAGTGACCAATATGAGGTGATTTAGAGAAATTTCTAAGTTTGTGTGTATGGAAAAAAAGATGTTTGTTTAGAGAAATTTCTTAAATGAATTTCTCTAACATAAGAGATTAGTGCATGTTTGGATGTCAGCCATTAGAGTTCTAAGGTATTTTTACTCTTGAAGCTGTAATATTTTTCTTCATTTTTTTATCTTGGAATTGGGGAATGTGCATTGATTTACCAAAGTGTGTTTCTAACTTTTATCCAAACATAGCTTTAGGCTTCAACTCTTTACTGAGAGATATCGTGAGCATAAAAAAGATTATAGAATGGATAATACAAAAGTTAACAATCTTACGAGAATGGTAATATAAAAGTAAAAAACTGTGCATTATAATAAGTATATTGTGATTAAAATTCTATATTTTGAGTAGAATGTGGCATAAAACCGCAGGAAATTTCTAATAAAAAGTTCCTATTTATTATAGGGCGTTCAATAGAAGGACCCTTTCACTTATGGTGCTTTGCACTGGTTCTACTAAGGGAGCTATTATGTTAGTCGTTGCAACTGAATAATTTTCACTTTTGGAAGATAGGGGATTTTTTTTAGTGTTTTCAGGCATGTGATTGATTTTGGGTTAAACTGGTTAAAAATAATTATTGCGCTGTTTTCAGGCATGTGATTGATTTTTTGGTGTTTGAGCAGAGACCTTTTTAAGAATAATTATTGCGTTTTAATACTTGGTGGTAATCAAATGCTGGTACAATTATTTGGAAGCCAAGTTTTGGAGCAGCAACCTACTATAAAAAAGGTTGTCTGCCTCCAGGACATAGGCAATTATGTGTTTCAGAAAAAGGTTTTTGATATTTGTCATCCGTGATCCACCTTTCTGAAAGCACTCATGTGATCTCTGTAGATATGGCATAGCAACATGCCATACAACAAGATTGCGGACAGGAAAGGTCACCAGGGATGGATGAAGCTTGAAGGTCCGCACTTTATATTCCCTGGAGGTGGCACAATGTTTCCTGATGGAGCAGAGCAGTATATTGAAAAACTTGGTCAATACATACCAATGAATGGTGGTGTTCTGAGGACTGCTCTTGATATGGGATGTGGGGTAGGATCTATTTTACTGTTTCCTTGAGATATCTTATTACTAGAAGTTGTTGTTATTTAGCATGAAAATATTTCTCATGTTTTACAGGTTGCCAGTTTTGGAGGATATTTACTAGCTCAAAATATATTAACCATGTCTTTTGCTCCAAGAGACTCACACAAATCACAGATACAATTTGCACTTGAAAGAGGAATACCAGCTTTTGTTGCCATGCTTGGTACTCGCAGACTACCATTTCCTGCATTTGGCTTTGACTTAATCCATTGTTCTCGGTGTTTAATCCCTTTTACAGCCTACAGTAAGTTCATTATCACATCTGACCTTTGCATATCTTTCAATCTCTAAATAGACATCACTACCATAATGCAGAAACCTTGCCTTGCAGATGCAACTTATTTCATTGAAGTGGACAGATTACTTCGCCCTGGCGGATATTTAGTCATTTCTGGTCCCCCTGTTCAGTGGCCTAAGCAAGATAAAGAATGGTCAGATCTTCAGGCTGTAGCAAGAGCTTTGTGTTATGAACTGATTGCTGTAGATGGTAACACTGTGATATGGAAAAAGCCAGCAGTGGACACGTGTCTCCCCAACCAAAATGAATTTGGTATAGACATGTGTGATGATTCAGATGACCCAAATTTAGCATGGTAATTTCCAGCAGGCTATTGCTAGTTAAATTTTCCTTCAACTCTTTGCTTCACATTGGTCAGCATTGATAATGTGTTGAGCATCCATTATTTGTGCTTGCTACACATCTGTTTCATACGGACATGGTGTAATGGCACTCGGGAGAATGCTATTCTTATTTGTTTTACGGACTTCTCACAGTGTTTAATTGAGATTCCACAATTAAGATGATTTATTTTGCAGGTACTTCAAATTGAAGAAATGTGTCACTAGGTTGTCTTCTGTCAAAGGTGAATATACTGTTGGTACAATATCCAAATGGCCAGAAAGGCTCACTGCTCCTCCAGTAAGGTCCACGGTCCTCAAAAATGGTGCTGATTTATATGAGGCTGACACTAAGCGATGGGTAAGAAGAGTTGCACACTATAAGAATTCTCTAAAAATAAAGTTGGGGACTCCAGCAATACGCAATGTTATGGACATGAATGCATTTTTTGGGGGATTTGCGGCAGCACTGATTTCTGATCCTGTATGGGTTATGAATGTTGTTCCATCTCACAAGCCACCAACTCTTGATGCAATCTTTGATAGAGGCCTCATTGGCGTCTATCATGATTGGTGAGTTTTTTGTTGCATATTTCATGTGTTTACCTTAAAAGGACTTTTTGTTTATCATTTCACTTTTCTTAATCAATGGTAATTACCTTACCTTGTATACTTCACAAGTTTTAACATGACTTAAAAGTTACTTTAATGTGGGAAATATTATTGGATTTGATGATAAAGATTTTTCAAACCGTTACACCACAGACTATTTAATTCAACTACTGTTTCGCCGAAATTATTTTGCTTACAAGTTGATTCCTGGTCTGAAGTTTTACTTGTTTAGTGGCTTTTCTTTTCCTGGAACTTACTACTTACCTTACCTCTATATTATCTTGTGTTTTTCTACCCGTGTCTGCATGTATCAGAATTTATCTACATGATCCAGTTCAAGTTCGGTTTTAGCATCTCGGATCTAAATTGCTCTTGAATTCTGCTCAGTTAATCTAAATATTGAACAGGACGAGACTGTGAATTAACTCATTTTTGGGAGTTCTCTTAAAAAAAATAGTGACAATCTTCTAGTTTTTGTTATAAAAATGAAAACTGATGTAACTCACCTCTTATTTAATTAGGATCCTTCTTTTAGGTAAAGCCTATATTTTAGTGCACTTTGAACATGTATTAGCGTTTGGAATTGACAAATATTTGAAATTTGAGTTGTTTGATTAATGTTGCCAGGTGTGAACCTTTCTCGACATATCCTCGCACTTATGATCTGATCCATGCAACAAACATTGAATCACTTATAAAGGATCCTGCATCTGCCAAAAACAGGTATTTTCATTCTAAAGTGCTAATTTGAAGTCACAGGCCTGGCTTCTTCTACATTTTCCCTACTGGTCTTGGGACTTTTTGGGGTCATGATGATGTGATTGAATTTACGTGTACTAATTTTAAATTTCGATCATTGTTTTCAAATATTTGTTTGCACGAACAATTGGATAAAACTGGAGCAAAAAATTGCTACCTTAACTGACTTGTAGCTCGTTAGTTTCCTGTTAGTTTTGTACCAAAGTCAAGTATGCATGTGCTTACAGTCATGGTTTTACTACTTAATAAACAAAAAATTGCTACGTTAACTGACTTGTGCATTCACAAGTTAAAAAAAAAAATTGGATGAGTCATATTTGATAGTTTAGAAATTAGTTTATACGTAATTTAATTTTAGTTTTTGGAGAAGTTCATTTCATTGTTTCTTTTTTTCTTCTAAAAATCCTTATACAGAAGTTTGTTTAAACACGTTCTATTTTAATTTCATTAGTTAGCATTTGTAGAGGTTGCATAACTAAATTATACAGGCTTTGTTCATTGGTTTGTTTGAAATTATTGATAAGAAACAAAAGTAGTGGTTAAACAGATACTCAAATGTAGTTCTAAGTTGCCTAGATTTCCAATTTCATTCTTTTAAGTTGATTCCAGATACTAACAAACAAAAAGTGAGTATTTGTCATACTGTATCATCCTTGCTGACACACGATTCACATAAGTTATGAACCCACTCGGACTGCTTCATGATTTCATTGCAGGTGTAACCTTGTCGATTTGTTGGTCGAATTGGATCGAATTTTACGCCCAGAAGGAACTGTGGTGGTGAGGGATATCCCTGAAGTAATTGAAAGAGTAGCTCGTGTTGCACGTGCAGTGAGGTGGAAGCCCACTATATATAGTAAAGAACCCGAATCACACGGCAGGGAGCACATTCTAGTTGCAACCAAGACCTTGTGGACGCTCTAATGCTCATCCCACTAACATAACTGCGTAATTTAGGTAAAATTTCCTTCTCACCATTTCTGAGGGATGAGGTTTTCAAGGCTATCTTCTCTATGCATCGAAGGGATGCGGTTTCCATTCTGTTCAATGTTTATATAAAGAGAGAGTAAGTTTAGGATCTAAGGAAACGAAAAGATGTGAGGATTTTGTGCAGTTTTATATGGAAAGCACAAGCTAGTGTTATATTTTCTCTATAGCTGTAAGCATCACTTGTAATCCAGTACTTCTATTTATCATTGTTTATTTATTGAAAACATCCATCACTGATCTAATTGGCTATTTAACTGTTGTTCTAATATGTACCGTCTAATTTATCTCACCCCTCATTACCATGTCTATGAGGATTTCTTCCCTGATTTTGTTTCCAACTACTTCAGCATTTTTTTCTAAGATTCCCAGTAGAGGGTGTGCTTTCTTTTTTTTTCAGTCAATGTTTTTCTTATGAAAATTTTAGTCAATGTTTGATGATAGAAAATGGATCAGAGTGGATTGGAACATAATAGAGTGGAATAAATTGGACTGTAATTGATTAAAAATGTCATCATATTATTTGAATATCTGTAATGTTTAGGAACAAATACTTTGTTTCATCGCTTGGAAAATAGATGGAACAAAATAAATCATAACTATAGTTTCATAATATTATCTTGTTTTGTTCTTCGAAAGTGCAATTGTTACATGTCTTTTCACCATTCTAATTCTATCTTATTCTGTTCTTCAATAAAAGTGCACTTGCTACATATGTCTTCCCAACATTCTAATTTTATCTTATTTTGTTCTTCATTTATAGCTGAATGTCTTGTACTTTTAATTTAGTTTCAGTTGTGTTAATCTTGTCTATCACTTTCAATTTACTATTTTCTGCAAATGTTTATTTTAAATGCTCATCTAAACTATTTTTCTTTCTCATTTAATAATTTTGCCAAATGGTAATTGTTAGGGATATATAATTGAAAATTTATAAAAAAGATAAAGTTTAATTTCTTATATTTATTATTCAAAAAGATATACATTGATAATTAGAAACATAAGTATAATCCTCTCAATAATGACTTTTACAGTAAAATAAATTATTGTCTATTAATTTATTTATTTTTGTTCATGATATAAAATTAAAACTCCAGAAGTTGTTAATCCAAATAAAAATAAGTTACAACTTTTTCTTTTTTAAAAAAAGACTTAGAAACCAGATTTTACCCAAAATAAAGATACATCAATTTTAAACGTATCACATTTCTCCCATTTAACAATACTAAGATAAAGAAAGACAAAGGAAAATAAAAAATAAAAAAATGGGAACTCAGATGTAGTTTTTCATCCCATGGAAGTGATGAAGATGTGATTGACCCATCAACCACTTACAAATATCATCACAGCTCCCATAGAAATGCACCAGCCGGGAATCGAACCCGGGTCTGTACCGTGGCAGGGTACTATTCTACCACTAGACCACTGGTGCTTGTTGAAGGTAGTGTGTTTATAAATTTTAATAATGAATGCAAAAGAGGCAATTAATTGTTTTGGATTGTAATCTATGGTGGTAAATGAATAAATTAAAGTTTTCTTAAATAACATTGTTAAGTATACTACACTTGTGGTGTATTATTGCTATGATTATAGAAAAATTTTAAAAAATTGGCCACAGTTAAGAAAGAGAAATCATGGTTGAAAGCCTTAGTACTAGTTCATTGATTTCAATTTAATTTCCAACACCAACTAAAATCATGATTTGGTACTGCAAAGTGTCCCAACTCATCAAACAAGAACCTTTCAGCCTTCAGGTTTCATTGTTCTAAATTGTAATGGTCAATAACATTGATAAACTTGTTTATAATGAACTCCACATAACAACAAAATATGTGAAGTGATTCAACTGAATTATGATGAACTTCACACAATTTTTTTGTTATGATATTGAGTCATAATTTGATGTGAAATGAGAAGAGTATCTGGGAAACATGATCCCAAAAAAAAAGCTGGGCACTTGAAAATTACACATAAATTTGTGCAGGAGGAGGTTGAAGGTGGTTCAGGAAAGGGAGAGGAAATTATTGTGGAGAATACTCTGCTCTTTTGATTCAAATTCATATGATATAGTTAATACTGCACAGAAGTGCTTCTACAAGTGGTTTGTGTTGCAGAAATAACAGTGTAATTATTTAAAGAAATTTCAAATTCAAAGCTCTGCAACAGTGCAGAGTTGTCCCCTCCAAGGCAGAGTTCAGTATCCAAACTTCCTATTTTTTTCTTTTTACATCCTTTTGACAACAATAATAATAATTTTGGAATAATAATAATATATGGATAACAGTATATAAATAAATGTATTAAGAGGAGTGTATCACATTCTTTCATACGAAAATGATAAAATTTAAAGAAAATTAGTTTACAAAACAAATACGAAACAAATCTATATTGTTTTTTTTTTTTAAATTTGAATAATATTAAAAACAATTGCACTTACATCCTCTCCTCGTGTTATTTTAAATGAAATTCACATTTTTTTTAGTTTTAGAATGAATATTTGTATTTCTTTTTAAGTTTTGAATAAAATAACAACCATCCTTTCTAGTTTTCTCTTTAAAAAAACTTATCTCCCTTATATTTTTATTAAAATATCATATTATTACTGAAATATATTTTAATAAAGTATGATACTTTTTTAATAAAAGTTAAAAATTATAATTTTAAAATATAGAATTTAAATATTTTTGTAAATAAAAATTATTTATTTATAGAAAAATTGCATCTAATCCTTCAAGAAATTTTAAAATTACATTTATTAATCTTAGTTTTTATAATAACTGAAGGATTAACAGGAATAAGGAATAATGGGACAAATAATTAAAAAAGAAAGTGAGAATGGGGTATAAGGAGACATTGGTGAATATGTTACATTTTTTTTGTGACACTTTATTCTTATGGAAAATAAAAGTACAAAAATATTGTAGCTCTAAAGAGCATTTTAAGGTGTTTTAAGATAGTCTTTAGACTTAAAAGTTAACTTTTGTCAATAGTAAAATAGGAGGAATAGGTATAGGACTAAATCATCGTTAGAATAATTCTAATTTCTTTATATTAAGTAATGTTTCACATTTATCATTATTATTTCTCTTCTTTTTAAATGTTTTTTTCAAAACTTTTTCTTAAACCAATATTCCTTCCATTAATAAAAAATGGTAAAATATACTATTTGAGTCTCCATAGTAGAAATAGTGAGTAATTTAATTAAAATATTAATTACATGACTATTATTTTAATCAAAACGTTAAATTATATTAAAGTATTATATTCTTTTTAAAATAATACTTGTAATAGTTACTATTGCTAAACAAACATTCAAAGTTAAAATTACTGGAATCTTATCTTAAATAAATTTATACTATAGATTAAACAGTTCACTATAGAATAAAATGGTAAAATATATTTATTATAAACTTCTTTAATGATTTCCCAACTTACAAAGTAAAGAAAAAATAATTTATAATTGGTTAATACGTTTTTAGTTCTAAAAATCTGGAATGTTTGTAATTTCAATTCCCAGAATTTCAAAAAAATAATTCCCTCAAAAATAAAAAGTCCCTAAACATTAAATTTCAGTTATTAGAAATAATGTCCTAAACATTACATTTTAAATCTTAATTTCTAAAAAAAAATTTAATATCTCAAATTAATATTTAAAAACCAAAATAATAAATTTAATTTAAAAAACAAAACAAAAACAAAGAAGCTTTCTTAAAATATGAGAATCAACACTACCTCAAATCGCAGAAAATGAAAACATAATTAGACCTTAATAAATTAATTTATGTAATATTATGAAGTTTCTCCAGAATGCAGAACCCTATATTACGAGGCATGGCCAAATTAGGTTTTGAAAATTGAGAAAGAGATCGAAAACACAACACAGTTGAGATATATATGGTGGGGCATTAACTCTTTCATCTTCTTCTTCAACAATGCCTTGTGATGCATTGAATGTGAGTGCCACACGCTCACGTTAGGTTTAGCATTCTGTGCTATTGCAGCAACAAATGCAGAAGGAGCTTCTGATGCCATATTAATTCTTCTATCTGCATGTGATTTGTCTCCCCTTTCTAACACATACAAAAACTTTTCTTTTTCACTGTTTGATAAAAACACAGCATTAAAAAATTGCACTCAGAGAAAAGTTTGTTGACACCCTTATTGAGATGTCTTTAATAAGGATTACATCATGAAAAAACTCACCTAATTAACTTTGTCATTGGACATTATTGCTTTGTTATCCAAACATAATATGTCATAATATGATTGACATATGTCTTCAAATTTAGTGCTCACTGATTTACCTTTTGTTTCCCTGTTTAATATTTCATGTGTCAATGCCTTTGCCCATTGTTAATGAACAAAAAGTGTGATGCACCACATGCATGACATGGTCATTTAGGTCACTTGTGTTATGAGTGTCTCAAGCTTGTCAAACAATAAATGTCATTTCCATTCCCCCTAATGTACTTTTTGTTTAACTTCTTGTTAAAACAACAATCATTTGTTATGTTCATGTTTTTGGATAGATGTGAGTGAATAAATGGAAGAAGAGGAGGAAAAAAGAAAGAAAGATGGAAAGTGAGTTTATTTAGATTGAGAAAAATTGAGTTAAAAACTTGTGATAAAAAGATTGATGTAATAGAAATAAAAATTAAATTAATTGGATAATATAATAAATTATAAGAATATTTTTAATGTAATGTTAATAAAAAATATAAAGTAAAATTTAAAAATGGTTAATTATAAAAATAATTATTTTATAAAATTGAAAATAACCTTTAAACTCATTTTGTTAATAACATTTCAAAATATTACAGGAATTTAAAAAATAATTGAATTTTTAATATAATTTTATATTTCTGTATAAAATTTGATTTATTGAGGGAAAAATTATAAATATAGTCGAAACAAAAAATAATTCTGACTTTCATTTCTCCCTAAACATTAAATTGGGGGTAACAAACACATTCTTAGTACCCACACTAATTTTCTATTATATGATTTAGTTCACTGCAACATCTATCTCCCTACGTAAGGCTTTATATGATAGAAAATAATGCTTTATTATGTCGTTTTACTTAGATTTATTTGATGCATATAAATTAAGGATTTTCTGAATTTTGTTGAAACACAATTTTATATACTATCAAACAATATAAAAAGTTCGATACATGTTAATTTTCCTCATCAAAAGGAACTTTAATCAAACTTTCACAAAAAATAATATCTTTTATTGATTAAAAGATCGATTACTAAATTTGTTTCTAACTAAAATAATGACTAAATACATGTGACATAAATTTTTTTAATAATAAACAATTTAATAATCATCTTTTACCTCAAAAGTTTGATAACTAGTATAAATGGATATTTTATCGTTATTTTAGTTATAATTAACGATTAACTCATTTTATTCACTAATTTTAATTATTAATTTTTATAGTAATTTAGTGACTAAAATTAATTTGATCACTAAAATAAATTAATTTTCAGTTATTAAATATTATTTCTATTTTATTTTATACCGTCACTAAAATTTAGCTACCGTACTTTTTTATCATTATTTCACTCACTACATAACCTAATATCATTAACGAATTATTCTCTTATTATTTTAGTTGTAGATTTGTAAGAGATGTGTATTAGTTACTATTTTAGTTACAATTAAAAATCAATTTATTTTGATCATCAAATTTGATTACTTAATGACTTTTTTTTTATAGCATTTTCATTTAGAAAAACTTAAATAAAGGTGTTATATTTGAAAGAAAACGTCAATAAAATTTGGCAAGAATTCTCTATTCTCAATCTTTGGTCTTATCTTCCTAGGTAATAATATGTCAAGGTAAAAATAAAATAAAATTGCTCATTAATATAACTATCTACAAATGTTATTTGTCAACTATAACTTATCTTATATCACTAGTTGACTATAAAAGATAATGTCAAAGTAACATGAAATGCACGAACTCAACCTTAATATAAAAAATATTCATCCCATACGTTTTACATGGGTTAAAAATCTAGATATAAAGAAAAGCTATTAATACATTAATTAAAATGGAAAGCAAAATAATCTAACATAAGAAGCAAGTAACTAATGCATTAAAATAAAAATACTAATATATTTTAAAATATCTAAATAACAATTGCAATATTATGAAAGTTATGTTAGGGGAAGATTTGGTTAATTTAAATAGTATGCGGTTATGTTAAATTGCAATATTATGAAAGTTCCATTTAGGTATCTTGGGTCTCTAATGGTGGTAACCGTATAGAGCAATGTTTTGGAAAGAAAGGGTTATTAGAAAAGGTGAGACGGAAATTGTCTAAGTGGAAAGTAAATTTTATATCTATGACAGGGAGAGCTATTTTGATTAAGGCGGTTCTGGTTTCAATCTTGTTCTATCTTTTTTCACCTTTTAAAATCGCTTCTGAAATTGTCAGTAAGTTAATTAAAATCTAGGCTCAATTTGGTTTAAACATTAAGGATATCGAAAGCTTTAACATGATCCTTCTTAGTAAGTGAAAGTAGAAGTTGGGTTTGAAGGAAAAAAGATTGTGGAGAGACGTCATTGATAGGATATGAAGTAACAATTGAGAATCTAGGGACCGGAGGGATCTTGGAACCATACAGTAAGTGTGAGGGTAGGAAGTGGTATAATGAAAATACTAGATGAAGAGTCGAAAAAGGTAACAAAATCCCTTTTTTTTTTTGAATAATTGTTGAGCACGAAAAATAACACTTAAGAAATGGGGTTTAGAATGGTTATGAATGGTGTAACAATTATGTTGGAGGAGGGCATGATTTGAGTGGAAAAAACCAATGGTAGAGGATTTCTTTCAAGCAATTTAAGAGTGTGAACTAAATAAGGAAATAAATGATGAGTGAGAGTGTGAAGGAATTTATGTAAAAAAATACACATTGAAGTTGATTTAGCAAGACCTTATATACATTTTATTTTATTAATTTATTTTCTAGAAAAACTGCACATTTAGAGGATATAACAACAACTAATCATGATAAAAAAACACAATACTTCAACTCTTACAAGTTAGGTCCATCCATCCCACTATGGTAAAACCTTTGATGAGCAACCCCTTCCTTGAAGTCTTCCTTTATGTAAGTTTAATTATTTCGTATTTGTTTTCATATATGTATTCTATTTATTTGAATAATTTGTGATATTTTTACAAACACTTTTAATTGGATATATATGATATATTTTACTTCAGTATTACTTCATTAACATCTCTTTTAATGTTTCTTTTACAATTCTTATTAAATTTGGATTCCAACAACTGTGTTGTAAGATTTGTATCAGTGGTCAGTTAGTTTTGTTGTAAGATTAGTATCAGGGGTCACTTAGTTTTATACTTGAATTTGGATTTGGAATTAACATTTAAAATTGTTATTGGATTTAGGTATGCAGTTACTATTGGAATTAAATTGATTTTGAATTTTAATTGTTAATTGTTAATTGCTTTCTAAAATTTAGATTTAGATTTGGGATTAACATTATAAATATTATTGGATTTCAATTTGTAATTACTTGAAATCAAATTGATTTTGGATGGGTATTTACATTTTGAATTTGAAATCAGGTTTCAAAATTGAAATGCCTTTTGTCATGAAAGTTTCCTTTATTTAGTGTCATTCTACTATAAATGATCTCGGTTAGATTCACTTTAATACAATTTTTTTATATTTTTTTCATAGAATCTGTGATTGAGAATCGTTATCCATAAACAAAGACACCACTTTAGTGTTGTGTCATTATGTTAAAACATATGCTTAACACAAAATGGAAGTTCTGATAGAGGTCAGATTTAGCAAAACGATGCTAGTGCTCCACAAGATCATAAACTAAAATTTGAAAATGAGACAGCTGCACATGTTTAGAATTAAAATAACCACGTCTTGAACAAGATTTTTCAGAAAGAATAAGAAATGGTGAGTATGTGCATAATGTTGGCAATGGAAGCCTAAGGTCATTATGATTTCACATGATGTTGTGTGCACAAAGGATCAAACCACAAGTATATTACTATAAGAACACACCAACAATATTATTAATGATTCCAAGAACATAACAACTATACCAATTATCAGTTGAGGAATAGAGCAATTCAGATGTGGAGTTTGAACCAATCTTAGTTGCATCAAATATCAGGAAGCAGAATATGAAACACAAGAAATTACTTTGGCTGGTTCTTTAGGTTCATTAAAAGCATTTGTTGCACCCAGAAAGAGGCAAGAAGAATAGGGTGAAAGCATGATGAGGGTGGGGGCTACTCATAGAGTTGAACTTGAACAAAACAAACACTTTGGAAGAATAGTGATAACGTGCATGTGTACTGGAACACGGCATTGCCATGCATGCATATAAATGCAAACACAAAAGGGCAAACTAATTAACCAAAGCTTGGTGGTCCTTCATCTACACCATTATATTATTGTGTTGAACCAAACCTTGTTCCACTCTCTCTCACACAATAGTCAAATCTAAGATAGATAAGGCACAGCATAGAAGGATCACCAAGCTGTCCATTTCCTATGCACACAACTTTTGGCTAAGTTGAGTCTGAAAAGGTCATGTGGGATTGTTGCTCTTTGAATGGAAAACTCAACCCAGGCCCTCACATCTTCACTATCATGAGTTCCTATTTATGTGCTACCATAAGTTATTCAATTTTGTGGTTTCAATTTTCCAACCACAACGAGAGGGTGTCAGCATATTCCATTAACTTCTTCATAGCATCATCTTGGTTCATATTTCATACCAGTTTTGAAGTTGTAGGATCTGAAATCCATCTCTATTCATCTTTATAGTTTTCTTTTGTCCGGTTATGAAATACCCTACAAAACACGGATTAGCTAGGCCTTCTATGGTAGTGAACAATGACCTATAAATTATGGCACTCTTAAAAGTCAAGTCATACATAGGTATGTGTGTACCTGTAATACACGTTCATGAGTACTTATTTTTCTATCTGTTGGAACTATATATAGTTGTTATATATGATCTTCTTTTAAAGAATAACAAGAGTTGTACTTATTTCATTATCCATGGATGAGGAAATGGTGATACTGAAATTATTAAAGTGTGAATTTATAATTGTGTTTAGGCTTTATAATATTAATTGTTGACTCTTAAAGAATGAATTCAAATATATAAAATTATCTTATTTATTTATTTAAATAGAGAGATTATACTAGAATAAATACAAAAACAAACAGAGAGAAAAGAGAAAAAAGTGTGATTTTTCAAATGAAATTGTGAATTCTTTTAATGTTTGATCAAATTGAATTTTTGGAAACAGGTATATCAAGGGTGGTGGTTATTTTTAATGGTTGGATCATTAATTTGAGATATAAAAATGGAGAAATTTTCTTCAGAATAGAATAGTAATTCTGTTTTAACATTTTATCTTATTTCTTATTTGAGAGAAGGAATAATTTGATATTTTTTGTCTACCTCTTATATTTTTATTGAATATAATGAATATATCTTGTCATTGTCTCTACATCTAACAAAACTCTCTTATACTGATTTTTTTTTTTACGTGGAAGACTCATAATTTATTATCTTATACATGGAAAGATTTTCTAGTTAATGTAAAAAAAAAAAATTGTGTCTCTTATTCTTGATTTTTTTATACTTTATTTGTATTAATGGTTTTCACATATTTTTACAAGAGAATTTTATTATTCTACTACATATTTCATTATTATTGTGTTACATTGATATATCCTTATCACTACCTCCTTCCCATGTGACTTATCTTATTAGATATGAAATTATTGTGAATTAGCTTAGATATAGTAGGGTCACTATAGTAATGAAAAGTTTGAATAAGATTCAAGATTCAAATCTCATTAATTGTACAAATGTATTAAAAATTCCGTATGGCATGAATTTATTATTGGTAGTCGATTATTATTTCTGATTTTAGGCAGTAGTTAGTCATAACTTTTATTTTATTTAGCTCTTTAAACTACTCAACAACTTCTAAAATATTCAGAAATTTATGGTTTTCGAAGTATATTTTTTAATGTTTTAAAATAAACTAGTTATAATTTTATAAATAAAAACTAATTCATGAGAAAAAATTGAAAATAAAATATCTAACATAATTTTAAAAATAAAAAACTTGCTTGAGAATGGGTAAACACTCAACCATTAATATAAAAGTCGACTACTAAAGGGAAAGAACAAAGAAATATATGTTTAAACTTTTTAAAAGTAAAAAGTTACATTTACTAATAAAATAATGACTCAGTGATAATTTTAGATGTTTTTGGTAAAATTATTTAAAAAAAAACGTAAAAATGTTTTTTTATAAGTAACTTATGCTTTTGTTTTTCCTCTTTCTATCTTTATTTACTTTTTTTTTCTCGTTATTACTGCAACCTTATTAAAAATGCCTTTTTTTATGTTGTAAAGAAGCAACCCTAAACACATCAGTTTTTTTATTATATAACAATCACTTAAAACTAAATAATTTTTTTAAAATAATTTTTTAAGAACAATAATGTGCTTCCAAATCCTATAACATTCGTATTTGACTTCTTTTTTAAAATATTCTTCTTATTATTATTTTTATCTATAAAATAAGAAAAAAAAAACTTATGTTCACATTTCATCTGTATTTTAGTGTATACATACTCTAAGAGTAAGCATCCTTTGGAATACATAACCTAAAGACTATGTAGAAAGCTGACATACTTGGAAAGCATATGCAGTGGGGGCAAGAACACTGTTGATACTGCTTTATGGACTACAAATCAAAACAAAGAGGGCAACAGTTAACAACATGAAATTGAAGAATCAGTCTTCTTTGGCTTTATTTGATGAACTGACATGCTGTCACACAAGTTAAATAAGAATCATGTTAAGAACTTCCAATCACTTAGGACATTCTCAGCAATAACCACATGCACAATAACAACACTAAACAAAAAGAAAAATAAGAGTCATTGTGGAGTTGCCTGATTCCAATTCAGAACATTTGTTTTTCTATGGATGTTAAGGTTGGTGTGATCTTGGTTTCTCTGTTGGATTAGTAAACTTATATATTATATATTTAAAGTAGTCATAAGAAAAAAAACCAGTGCCATGTATGTTGATGACTTTGCCTAAATAGACTTTGGCATCCACTCTTTATTTTTAGCATAGGTTGGAGCAACTTACTCCTATCAATACACTCTTTTTGCTAATGCTAAAAAAAGCTTTTGCAATTACTTATTACATTAATGCCAACCAATTTATTTAACACTATCATATATTTATATTTTTATCATCATAAAATAAAGACTTAATAATTATTAGATATAATTAATTATATAAACATTTGTTTGTTGGTATAAATGAATAGTCATTTGTGACTTTTCACAACCACATTACTAAGTGCAGACTATTCTTTTTATCAGGAAACAATGAATTAAATAAAACTGAGTATTTTAAAAATGTTTTAATCCTTATACTAACCGGACTATTCGATTAAGAGAAATAGTAATTTATTAAAGTTAATAACTATTGTATCTAAAATATTATCTATTTCAAAGCTCGAAATTCCGTTACACTTTTATTTTGAGAAGACATCTTAAAAAGTTAATTATATATATATACCTACTTTTAAGTTGGACGCATAGAATTAATTATAACAGGAAATGATATATTTTGTCACCATCTGTTTTGTTTAAGATTCTTTTAATGAAATTAATAAATTCAATAATAAAATTTATTTCATTTTAGTAAAATATTTATAAACCTTTTGTTTTAATATTTTTATTTTAACATCACAATAAATATGATATATATATATATATATATATATATATATATATATATATATAAACTAATTAAAGATTGATGAATAATAAAGCTGTATAAATAACAAAAGAATAATTAATATTGTTTTTAACTTTAAAAAGAAATAAAAATATTTTAAAGTATAACACTTAAAAAGGAATAAAGGAAATATAGTTCATTATTAATTACCAAAGAATAAGTACAAAAACTATTAAGAGGAAATTAAATTTATCGCTAATTTAATCATTAAAAAACATAACTTTGATTCGGTCAAAAAATTCTCATTTTCGTAAAAAAGAAAAAAAAATGCTTTCTATCAATAAGGAATCATATTTTTGTTAATAAATTTTGTCACTGGTTTTATTTATTTATTTCTAGCAACTAATAATAATTTTCGGAATAATTGTAAAATGTTAAGATATAGATTAAATAAATATATTCTTAAACTTTTATGTTATATTTTTAAAATCTTTTATCAGTTAATGATAGCTGTCTCATCACTGGTTACACGAAAAGCAAATTGAATATCAAGTGCATTATTCATCTACAGTTGTATATATGAGATTAGAGAGTGATAAACCACAATTTATCAAGTCATTATAATCAAATCGAGTAATAATTTCAAAATCCTTTTATTCATTAAATGAAAAATATTTAATATATTTTTATAGAATTAAACATATTTAACATATATAAAAGCATTCTTACTATATATTGGTCACAAATAGCTTCTTGCGTATAAAAAAATATGAATACAGAAGAATTAACGTGACACTCAAAATAGTTAACAATTTAATTATTAATAAAATAGATAATTATTTTGAGTAATATATATTAATAACATGATAATCCAAAATATTAGTCTCTTACCCTTGAAAGAATATAAATTTGATCTTACATATGTTATAATGATGAGGAGGGAAATCACATTGGTTGAATAAGTGGGTTAATAAATGCTGTGAAAGTTAGCACAAATTAAGCAATGCTTTGACAAGTTTTTAATGCCCGTCAACCTAAGAAATTATTTAAGCTCAATTAAGTAAGGTAGCTTTAGGTATAACAACATTTACTTATTCAATGCTACCCACCAAACACACCATGTGAAATTTTCAACACAGTTAGCTTTCACCTTTAACTTTACCAAAGTAAGAAATGGTCATGTATATATTTTGTTTTCGTTACTTTGCTTATTTATTTTTATATGTTAAATGCCTGTGGTGTATCCTTGTAGATGTACGTGAGTTATGGTCAAGACTTAGTATTTCATTTTTATTTTTTTATTAGTGTTGGAATATTTTAAAGTACTCTTATTTAATTTATTGGTGACTGTTAAAAAAAAATATTTATATATATAGGATATTCAAACAAATGAAAATCAGTTAGTTGGTTTTGAGTTGTATACGTTAGATGTTTTAATTAAATTTGTTAGCTAAAATGAAATATAGCAGTTTTTTTATTTTATTTTAGGTCCAATAGAGTGTAACTTAATACTGGCTTATGATTAAAAGGCTGAGAATAGTTTGAGTTTGTATATTTATTTGTATATGTACGTTAGTGTAATTTGAAATTTTTTAAGTTTAATTGCTACATATGTTATGTTTTACTCTGCAAGTTAATACAAAAATATTATTCAAATAACTATAATAAAAACTACTAAAATCGCAGTTTTTTAATTGAATAAAAAGACAGTATTTTTACGGTTGTATGTGTTAGTGGTTGAATTTTGGAATCTTTAAGAATTTTGTAGGTCTTTGCTTTGACTAAGGACTTTGTCGAGTAATTATAAAGTTTACTAAGACATAATGTTGGATTAGAATTCATGGCTTTCTTTTGGAGTATTGACAATCCCATGTTATTCTTTTATAACAAGAGGGTTTGGTATTCCTCTTGCATTAGATAATTGTATTATGAAAAAAATCCATAACTTTTATGCTCGAGTGCTTGTTGACGTAGATATGCTCTCTTCTCTATCACAACAGCTTTTGATGGAGCGTCCAGGCTTTGCCTTTATAGATGATATGGAATATGAACAACTTCTGCCTTTTGCTCATTTTATAAAATGATTTGCGATATGTTATTTGCTTGCAGGCATTGCCCTTCAAGTGATAGGCCTGATCAACAAGTGAAGTCTAAACAACATTCCTAAGTTTAATTTGGGAACAAGGAAGGAAAATGTGTATTTGCATACTAAGGTGGTTAATGTTGATAATATTGTTATTGGTAATTACTCTAAATCATCTTCTTTAGGAGGTGATATTGTAGCTCCTAATAATGTCTGTGATCAGGAAGATAGTTTAGAAACAATGTCAAGTCTTGTAAATGATTCTCAGCAGGCCTCTCCAATTCAAAATATTGAGCAGATACAACATGTTTCTCCTAAGGGTGACTTGGCTCACCTGTTTGGTTTAACTCTTTCAATTTCGTTTTCTAGATTGTCTGTTTTGTATGAAAATTTGTCCCAAAACAAGTATGAAAATGTGAATATTGTGGATTATAATCCCCCTTTGTTGCTCCAGGTGTCATTATTACAAGGAAAGATAATCATAGTTTTAAACATTGTGCTTCCGAAGAGAATTTCTTACAGGTGTTGGTATATAGAGTTTGGTTTTTAAGAAGTAAGTGAATATGTTGAAGAAGGAGGCTTCTAACTGAGACTCTGATGATCATGATGATCTAGTCCAATCACCTCACAGGCCTAATAAGCCACTTAAAAATACTTCTATAGTTGTTGGAAAAATTACTAAAATAGCTTCTACGATTTTGTTGGGGTTAAGCGTAATGCTGGTGGCTAATGATTTGGAGGTCCAAGAGTTTCATTTTAGACTTAAATGTTGCTAATTACGGGGCTGGAGCCAGATGCTAGAGGAATGCAGATTATTTAGGCTTTTTCTTTTAAGTTTGAGGAATAATGTAAGTTGGTTTCTAAGTACTGAGCCAATCGGCTAGAGTAGGGGTCTCGTAATAATTCAAATGAGTTAAAATGGTGTGTTCTTTTAAAAAACTTACTAGACGGAGGAAGGATATTTCTAAAATTGCTAAAAAGCTTGATAGAGGAAGGATTAAAAAAATAAATGAGGAAGGAGCTTATGTACTTCTATTTTTATTTTCTTTTGTTGTTTGTTAAAAGGAATAAACTTCTTTTTGACTATTCTATTAACTTTTGTTATTTTTTCGGCCTTTTTTATTTTTTTACATTACCATTTGATATAGTATAGTGATTTGCTTTATTGATTTTTTCCGTGAAAATATCTAATTTTCATGATTTTGTTTTTGTTTTAATAAATTTCATATTGTAGCTGTTCCACTAGCATGAACTTTAAAAGAAAAAAAATTAAAATTTCAAATTTAACATGCTTCCGTGGATAATCTTTGGGAAAATGAACTAAACCATAAAGCTAAGATAATGACGAA